>Ga0207415_1000054_pt1 | contig 137897 bp, 138 predicted proteins | sample Passage237A_FD_187369 | JGI IMG/M metagenome (GOLD analysis project Ga0207415, IMG submission 187369) | Cellulose adapted compost microbial communities from Newby Island Compost Facility, Milpitas, CA, USA - Passage2 37A (SPAdes) (version 3) ... | reverse complement strand
TTTTTCCAGACTGACCTTCAGGGAGAATTTTCCGTTCTCATCGACCGGTATATCGATACGAAATCCCTCGAGATTCCCGAGCGTTATCTGTTTTAGTTCTGTGTCCTGCAGCTGGCCGGAAATGAGAACGCCCCCATTTTGTGCATTTGCCGCCACAGCAAACAGGATGGCGAAAAATGCCGATATCATTTTTTTCATGTGATTGGATTTGAATCATCGGTCGTTAAGTATCATATCGGGATTAAACTGCTGGACGCGGGCCGGGATCTGGAACACATAGTTTTTGCTTCCCGGCTCCAGCCTGGCCTTGATCTCGAGGGTTGTCCGGTCTTTGCGCACTACCAGAGGCATCCGGCCTTCACGATCCAGACGTTTCATATCAAACCAGCGCAGTCCCAGAAAAGCCAGCTCCCTTCTTCTTTCTTCGAGTACGATATCGAGTGCTTCCTCTTTCGACGACGCCGTAAGCGGTTGGTATTCGCCGGGAGCGAATCGATTGATTCGGATTTTGTTGAGGGTATCCATCGCTGCCGTATAATCGCCGGCTCTGGCCAATGCTTCAGCCTGATTGAGGTAGAGTTCGGCAATGGTAATTCCGAAATTGGCCGAACCGATCAGACCGCCCCAATAGAGTCCGTTGTTGTTGGTTCCGGTTAACATTTCGAAGCGAAGATCATTCGGTTGATAGAGTGCTCGGAGGTCGTCCGACAGCAGCATAAAGGTAGGAACGCTGTAATCCGAACCAGCGCGCATCCAGATGACCTCGGGCGAAATCTCCGTATCGGGCATTTCGAAAACATCGGCGTACTCGTAAAACCGGAGCCATGAATGTTGCGCCTCCAGTGCCTTCTCCGCAAATTCCGCCGAACGGATGTAATCGCCCATATACAGATAGATTCGGCTCAACATGCCGTATGCACCGTACACGGTAGCCCGGTATTTGTTTATGTTATGCCGGGGAAGATGCGGTATGGCATCGTGAATATTGTTCAGGATGGTATCCAGCACTTCCTGAACAGATGCACGCTGCGGCACCTTATCGGTAACATTGGTGGAGCGAACCAACGGCAGGCCGGGATCTGTTGCCGCTGTGGCAGTATTATAGGCCCTGGCAAAAATGCCCAGCAGGTAGTAATAGCACTCAGCCCGGATCAACAGGGCTTCTGCGCGAATCTGATTGATTTTGGCCGGGGTTCCATCCTTTACATCGCCAATATTGTTGATGATGACATTGGTGTGGTAGATGGCTTTGTAAAGATCTCCCCACACGGCAGGATTTTCCTTTTCCGATGGATCGAGACCTGGACGCCAGTAGTAGGCATTGGCCGCCGTTGTGACATTGATATCATCGAACTCGTCGTAATATTCATCGGTGCAGTAAAGCAGTGCCGGCGGAAACGTAAGGTTCAGTATCTGCGAATTGAGAATCGCTTCATAGTCGTTGAGGTTCTCCGGTATCACAATGCCTTTGGGTTTCACATCGAGATACTTGTTGCACCCGGAAACCGCGAGGGCTATGGCGATGATTATAGCAAGTGATTGTTTCATTTTTTCGGCTTTAGAAATTTGTAAAGAGAGACACACTGTAGAAAGGCTGTACAGGCAAACGACGTACGCCACTCAACCTGTCGATCGCTTCGGGATCGATATCGTTTCCGCTAAACGTATGTTTGAACGGATTCTGTGCCTGTAGTCGGATCTGTGGTCTGCTCAAACCCATCTGACTGAGAAACCTGAATCTGGGGTTATAGGTGAGGATCACATCGCGCAGCCTTATGTAATCGGCTTTACGGACAAACTCACTCGCATACTGGTAACCGTACCGGGCATAGGACGCATAATAGCCTACAGCCAAACTGGACCCCGGGGTGAATCCTGGGATACGGGTATTGGCCTCATCGCCCGGTTCGCGCCAGAAATTGGCCGAACCTTTCAACGGTGGAGCAACGGTAGATGTCACGTTCAGCGGATTGGGCTGTGCCACCCGCATGACATGACCGCCGTAATACATAAACAGGAATGACAGATCAAAATCACCGAGGGTAATCTGATTATTTAAGCCCAGCGTGTATTTCGGCGTCGTGGTTCCGTTGTAAATCAGATCATCAATGGTTACGTCGGTTACCGCATTGCCGTAGAAGTTGAGGATGTTTTTGTTTCCCTTACTATCATAAACAAACGGCCTTCCGAGCTCATCCAATCCGCCGTAGTTGTAGCTGAAAAGCGCACCCATCGGATAGCCTTTCATATTCAGCCCTGCACTAACGATCATCTCTGAGTTGTCGAATTCACTTGCCTTGACGGCCACAACCTTGTTGTGATTAAAGGCGGCAGTCACCTGTGTCCGCCATTCGAACTGCTTCCGTTTCAGATTCAGGGAGCTAACCAAAAACTCCAGCCCCTTGTTTTCTATGGAAGCCGTATTGGCACGGTACTGGTTAAATCCGGATGTCGGGTCGGCATCATAATCACCGAACACATCAATGGATTTTTTCAGATACCAGTCGATGGAACCGGAAATCCGGCTGTTGAAAAAGGAATAGTCGATACCCGCATTGTAGTTTCGTGTTGTCTCCCATCGCAGCGATTGGTTCTCCGGTGAAAGCACATCGTTGTAGATCAGCGGCGTGTTGAACACATTGTTCAGTGCCGAACGGAGAATCAGGAAGGGACCGTTGTTGCTGCTCGGTACGTTTCCGTTAAACCCGGTTGCCAAACGCAGTTTCAGTTCATCGAGCCAGTGCACACCGGCCAGAAAATCTTCACGGTTCATTCTCCAGCTCAAACCGGTCGACCACAGCGGCTTGTACCGGTATTTGGGGTCCACACCGAAGAGGTTCGACTGGTCAATCCGGAAACTACCTGTGGCGATGTATTTCTCGTTGTAGGTATAGGTTGCCTGTCCGTAGTACGACATAAAACGACGGTCGCTATGGGTTTGTCCGAAATAATCGTTCATGTTGAAGCGTGGCGCAATGGAACCCGTTTGCACGTATGCAGAAGTGAGGAATCCGTTGATCTTCTGCATGTTGATGGGTTTGCCGATCAGCGACTGATCGTCGTAACCGAAGAAGGCGGTTTTAAATCCTTCCTCCAAGGTTTTCCGTTGCTCAATTCCGAGAATACCCGCAAAGTCGTGAAGCCTGTTGGAGGTTGTGTGATTGAAGTTCAACTGCCCCCTTAAGGTATATGCTGCAGTACGGATGGTTGTTTTCGTTAGGATATCTCCCTGCGGGAGATCATTGAACAGGGGGCGGCCATTGGGATCTTTGGTGGCTCTCGAATTGATCAATCTTCTCACCCAATAGGCATCTTCGGTTTGCAGGTAATCGGTGAGTGCATTCTGAGTTTCGTAGGCTCCGCCAATGTCCACATTCAGCCAGTTGGTGATGCGGGTATTGAACCGGCCCTGGAACCGTAGGGCCGACATTTTCGTTTTGGTGGTATTGGCAAAGAGTTCCTTGTACGGAAAATAACGCTGATCGTACATGCCGAGCTCAATCAGCTCGTCGTTGAAATAGTCGGGAATACCATAGGTAGAATAGTCTTTTCCCGGAGCGAGCCGTACCGGAAGCGCATTTCCATTTTCATCGGCCAGCTGTTCATAGGGAAAAAAGTCGGCGTAGCCCGGAATATTTCCTTTTTGCGAATGCACATTGGTGTAGGTGGTCCGCATATCGAATTTGATGCGATCGGAAAACTTGTAGGTATTGGCCAGGTTTACGATAAACTGGTTGTTTTCCGAACGACGCTCTACAGGACGGTCGCCGATAAAATTCATACCCAGCAGATAGGTGGCCCGATCGTTTCCGCCGCTGGCGTCGGCATTTAAATTTACGGTCTGACGATTTTTGTAGAACAGCTTTTTATACTCCGAAGCATTGTCGTAGCCTTTCAATGCGCTCAGGCGCATGTCGGCCTCCTCCTGGGTTATGCGGTTGTCCTTCAGGTCGAACAGGATTTCATACACCGGATCCTTTGCCCAGTCGAGCAGTGTATACAGAAGTTCGTTGGGGTTGGCCTTGTTGAACTGATCTACCTGCAACTGAACAAATTCGTCGGATGGCGCATAGTTGAGGTAGCCGAAGTCCGGAGCAGACTGTTGGGCATAGGTAGCGCGGGCGCTGAAAACCGGCTTGCCCGATTTCCCCCTTTTTGTTTCGATAACGATTACGCCGTTGGAGGCACGCACACCGTAGATTGAAGCCGCTGCCGCATCACGAAGAACAGTGACCGACACGATATCAATCGGGTTGATGGTGCGGATATCGATCTCCGTGGGAAAGCCGTCGACTACAATGAGCGGCTTCTTAACCGCATCGAAGGTGGAAACACCGCGGATGGAGAGTTCATCGGACTGACTGTTGTACACCAGACCGGGGATTTTACCCTCGAGGCTTTCCAGGAAGTTACCCGTCACCGCAACGCGCTGATCGTAATCCTTTTGCGTCATAGAACTGGCTGCGCCCGTAAGCTGATGCTTGGCAATCCGCTGGTAACCCGTGGCGATGATTTTTACATCATCCATTGATTCGGGCTGCACCTGCATAATGATGCGGAGTGAAGTACGTCCGTTGATGGGCACTTCCATGGTTTTATACCCCACATAGGAGATGATGAGTACATCACGCGGCTCTGCATCGGGAAGGGAGAAACGTCCCGCGTCGTCGGTGGTGGTTTGTTTGTTTTTCCCTTTGATCCGGACGGTTACACCGGTCAGTGCCTGTCCGGCAGAGTCGGTGATGGTTCCGGAAACACTGAGCATTTCCGGTGCAACAGCCATTTCCCGGATGGCTTCGGGAATTTCCCTTCGTCTTTTTACGACAACCGTTCTGTTGCGAATTTCGTAGGTAAAAGGCTGCATCCGGAAAGTGGTCGAAAGCACGTCTTCGATCCGCGCGTTTTTTACCGAAATATCAACCGGGCGGGCATCCCGGATGGTCCGGATATTGTAAACAAAGGTATAGCCGGTTTGCTCCCGGATGGCTTGAAGCAGTTCTTCCACAGAAGCGTTCTTCAGGTCAAGCGTCACCCGTTGCGAGAAGGAGCTCGCAGACACATGAACACAAATCAAAAGAAGAAAAGCAGCTGTTAGTTTCATTACTAACAAAATTTGTTTTTTCGACGGGTATCCCGGATGGCGGGACAGCCCATCATCCGATTGTCCGTAACGACGTTTAAATAACATATCTTTGTACTGTTTGGGTAAATGATGTTCTCACCCGTCTCAATAACGGGTCAGATGTTTCTAAAGCAGCGAATTTTCATTGTCCGAACGCAGCCGGGAGTGTTGCACCACTTCCGGCATTTTTGTTTATCGGAGGGTCCTTCAGGGCGAAGAAGATAAAAGCATGGTTTTGGTTGGTTTTGGTATGAGTAATCAGGTTTTCACAACAATGGTTTTCCCCTTTATTTCGAAGCGTATGGTTCCTGTGGTTTCGAGAGTTTCCAATACGCTGTTTATGTCCATCGACCGGGGTACCGCGCCCGCGAATTCGATATCCTTTGTATTTCCTTCGTATTTGACATCCACATCGTACCAGCGGGAAATCTGACGCATGATGGATTCTATGCTTCCGTTAAATTCGAAGAAGCCGTTTTTCCAGGCTGTTTCGCGGGTGGTATTCACCTTTTTCACAACGATCCGGCCGGATCCTGATTGGCTGTATCTTCCCTGTTGGCCGGGTTGGAGAATGACATCGGAGGATTCGGAAAAAAGACGAACCGAACCGTCCACCAGTGTGGTGTTCACGGTTGGTTCGTCTGTGTATGCATTAACATTAAACGCCGTCCCAAGTACCTCAACACCGCCGTTATGCCATGTGGCACGGAAGGGTCGGCGGGCATCGGGAGCCACTTCGAAATACACTTCTCCCGAAACTTCAACTTCCCTTACGGAAGCGGTGAAGGCTGTGGGAAAACGAAGTGAAGACGCGGCGTTAAGCCATGCAATGGAGCCGTCGGCAAGGGTTAACTTATATTGACCGCCCCGGGGAGTGGTTATGGTGTTGTACAAAATTTCTCCTTCGGTTGCCGATGATCCCTGGTAACGGAGGGCATCGCTCATTTTGATGACCGTGGTATTTCCCTGTTGGGAAAGCGTTCCATCGGCCGCATCGTCGAGCGTAATCACCGAGCCGTCGGCCAGAGTAAGAAATGCCTTATTGTTTCCCGGCTGTATGGTTTGTTCGGCCACTTGTTGCCCGCCTGTATCGGACGCGGAGTTGATGAAGTTTTTGTAAAACCAAACGGAACCAAGGATAACGCCGATCACTGCGGCGGCTGCGGCCAAGCCGCGGAACCTTTTCCATGGCCCCGGTGTCACGACATGCATCGGAGAAGCGTTGGCTCCGATGGCTTTCCGGAACATAAAGTCCCAGTCGATTTCCGGGTCCTGGTGTTTTTTTTTTGACAGTTCCCGGAAGACATTGTCCATTTCTTCCTGGAGCTGCGGATCGTTACGACCATCGCGGATATACCCGAACAGTTCTTCCATCTCCGTACGGGTAATCGTATTCGAAGTGTACCGTGTAAATAGTTCTTTTATGCGTTCACCACGTAAAGTATTCATGATTCTCTCAACGGTTTTGGGTCCGTTCGTTGTAAATGACGAAGCAAAAACAAAAGGGGACCGCCAAAAACAGAGATTTTTTTAAAAAAGGCGAAAAAACAAGAGCAGCAGGATGGGTTCGATATGATGCAGGAGGGTTTGGCGGAGGAATTTGGTGGTTTCGACCAGCACGTTTTTCACCCGACTTTTGGATAGGCCGAGTTTTTCGGCGATCTCGCCGTTGCTGAGGCCCTCGTAGCGGCTCAGACGGAAGATCAGCTGCTTTTGTTCTGTGAGGGTGGAAAGAGCTTTTTCGACGAGGGAGCTGCTTTCCTTCAGACCGATGGCATTGTCGGCGGAATCCCCTTCCGGACTTCGGATAATCCAGAGTTGATTGAGGAGGCGCTGGTCGGCGGCGATTTTCCGAAGATGGTCGAGGATCCGGTTACGGGTGATAACGAAGAGGTAGTTCCGCGGGACGTCGATACCGGCAAGTTCGGTGCGGGAGGTCCAGCATTTGATAAACACTTCCTGGAGCACTTCCTCGGCAATGACGGTCGACCCGGTCATCTTCATGGCGAAGGCGAAGAGGAGGCCACGGTACTGCTCGAAGATGTGGCGAAAAGCATCCTCGTCTCCACGCGCTATCCGGCGGAAAAGTTCCCGGTCTTCGTATGTCCCTACGTCCGTCATGAAAATTTTGGAGGCTAAAAATCTGAAAAAAGGGGAAGATGGCAAAATGGGAATGCTTTGGATCACCCCTTCCATTTTGGAATCCAGGATTGGCCTTGCCGGGCAACGGTCGTGGAGTTGATGGGTGCAGCCTTTGGTTGGGCTTTTAATATATTCCACCTTTTTTAATAGGGATTTTAGAAAAGAAGGGATGGTGCACTGTGGGTGCCCCTTGTTTTTTCCTGGATTGCTTCGCCTTCGGCTCGCAATGACGTGATGAGCAGCGTGCGATGACGCCCGGTTTCGCGTCATTGCGAGGGCTTTGTCCGAAGCAATCCAGTATCGTAAAAATCAACATTCACTTACGGCCCGGTGTGCCCACAAAACGGGCACTGCGACAGTGCTTGAAGAATATAACCGCTGATTAGAGAACCAAACGTTGAAGTGGGCGACAAAGCGGCAGCCGAGCAGCGCAACGAAGCAGACTACCCAAAAATATTCTCTTGCAGCATTCAGATTTTTTTTGTAACTTTTAAGATAGTACTATCCCGTGCTTCATCCGATTCCCCGACGCTGGTTGTGATCACTCTCTTCATCGTTCCGATCGCTGCTCAGTATGGGATTAATCGGCGGAAAAGGGAGGGATATTATACATATCTGGCCCCTATCGGTAAACCGAATCGTCGGGTCGACTGCTACGCCGTCAAAGAGAAGTCAACCTTCCATCGCCGGGTTTGAAATAGAAAACCGGAAACACATTTTGCATTTCCGGTTCTCGTAAAAAATACCATTCAAAACCTAACGAATCTTCAGGCCAACTTTTTTCAAATCCTTGTCGTCCGAACTGGAGCCAACCAGAATGTCAAATTCTCCGGCAACATTGGTTAAGGCCTGAAATTTTTCACTCCACCACTCCAGTCTGGAGGCAGGCAGGGGAATGGTTACGAGCTCCGTTTTACCCGCAGGTATCGTTACCCGTGCAACGCCGCGCAGGGTCTTGACAGGGCCTTCCCTGTCGCCCTTCTTGCGGATATAAACCTGAACAATTTCATCGCCATCCAGTCGTCCGGTATTGGTCACCGGAACCGTTACCGTTACGGATTCCCCGGCCTTGATGATCTTTCGGTCCAGCCTGGGTGTTCCGTAACGGAAACGGGTATAGCTCAGCCCATGACCAAATACAAAAAGCGGCTTCTCTGTCATATAACGATAGGTTCTTCCGGCCATATCGTAGTTCTCAAAATCCGGCAGCTGCGTGGTATCGCGGTAAAACGTAACGGGAAGACGGCCCGAAGGATTGTAATCCCCGAACAATACCTCTGCCACCGCCTGTCCACCGGCCTGGCCGGGGTACCATGCCTGAAGAATGGCTTCGCAGTTTTCGGTCTCTTTCTGAAGACCGATGGGCGATCCCGAACAGTTCACAAAAACGATTTTTTTACCCGCTTTTTTCAGCGCGTCCACCAATGCGCGTTGAATTGAAGGAAGCTGAATATCGGTACGATCACCTTTACGGAAGCCCGGAAGATTGACGCCCATTTCTTCTCCTTCCAGTGAAGGCGAAATTCCACCAACGAAAACCACCACATCGGCATCGGCCACTCTTTCCACCGATTTCCGGATGTCGGCCTTCTCCTTATATCCGAGGTCGAAATTTAATTGGGCATCACCGGAGCCATGCGCAAAATCAATCTGAATGGCATAGTGCCTTCCCTTTTCCACTTCCATCAAATACGAAACATTCCTGCTTCCATGACCGGTTTTTGCTGTTTTTACTTCCTTACCATCAATCTTCAGACTCAAAACTCCATTCACATAAAACTCGAACACCACTTCTCCGGATTTCTGAGGTGTAAAAACGGAATGGTAGGTAGCGGAAAAATTGGTCAGTTCAACATTGGGCGCAAATACCGTTGCACCCGAAGTACAAAACGAAAAAGGTGTGGTCCGGCGTACCCGAGCAGCGGGCTCACCATTTCTCTCCCGGTTGTTCCAGTAGGTTGCGGAGAAGCCGGGCCCGTTGTCGGTTGCACATTCATTGAAGGCACTACGCATGATGGTATTTTCGACAAGATCACAGCCTTGTTCATAAATCAGCTGATCATCTTTACCGAGAGCAGCGCGAATCCCTTCGAGGATGGTGATCGTGTGAGGCGGCGTGCCATTATAGTTCCCCCACTGCATTACTGAGTCGTTTGCGTTCGGCCCCATCACGGCTACCTTTAGTCCGCCCCGCTTGAGCGGCAGAAAATTGTTTTTGTTCTGAAGCAGGGTCATCGACTTGCGCGCCATATCCAATGCAATTTCGTGATGGGCGTTTGAGGCAATAACCGAAGGACTGATTTTCGCCCAGCTGACCAGTCTATCATCATCCATTTCACCCAGGCGGAAACGAGCCAGCAGCAATCTTCTTACAGAGGTATCGATTTCTTCTTCCTTGATTTTCCCTTCCTGTACAGCTTTTACCAGTGCCTTGTAGCTGCTTCCGCAGTCAAGATCCGTACCCACCCGAACAGCGTCAGCTGAGGCAGAGGCCGCATCCGGATGCGTCCGGTGTGCGTTCTCTTTATAGAAATCGGCAATGGCACCGCAATCCGCTACCACCACGCCATCAAAACCCCATTTCTTTCGGAGAATCTGGACCAGAAGACGGTCGCTTCCGCAGCAGGGATCTCCTTCAAACCGGTTATAGGCACACATCACTTCCTGCACGTTTCCATCCTTTACCAACACCTCAAATGCCGGGAGATAGGTTTCGTAGAGATCACGGGGTTTGATGTTTTCTGCGTTGTAGGAATGGCGATTCCATTCCGGACCGGAGTGAACCGCAAAATGCTTTGCACAGGCATGCAGCTTATCGTATCTACCCTCCTTCGGTCCCTGAAGACCCTTGACAACAGCAACGCCAAGCAAACCGGTCAGGAATGGATCTTCGCCATAGGTTTCAATTCCCCGTCCCCAACGCGGATCACGGAAGATATTGATGGTGGGCGTCCAGAAGGTTAAGCCCTGATAACGATCGTAACTTCCCTTCGAAGCATAGATATGATGTTTGGCGCGAGCCTCATCGGACACCGCACTGAAAACGCGGAATACCGCAGCGCTGTCGAAGGTTGCCGCCATGCCGATGGGCTGCGGAAACACAGTGGCAAGGCCGGTGCGGGCCACGCCATGCAGAGCTTCGTTCCACCAATTATACCCTTTTATTCCGAGTCGCTCCACCGGAGCGGAAACATCCTGCATCAGTTTAACCTTTTCTTCCAGGGTCAGCCTTTTCAACAGATCTTCTGCTCTCTCCTCAAAGGAAAGGGTCGGATTCTGAAACGGAAAGGGTTGTGCCGACAAAAACAGCGGAATGGCGAACGCAAAAACAGACGCAAGAAGGTGTTTGCGCAAACAATCGAAAATGATCATAACGAGGTCTTGTTTTGAGTAGTTAGAAGGATAAAAATAACGGGTTTTAGGTGTATTCGTAACACTTACAACCGGTTGAAGCCTTTATTCTGGAGGTCTCAGAACAGAGTGGTCGGATATTAATGGCTTTCTTATGGTATCTTAATGCAATTCGTTCGTACTGAACCCGGGCAACATACATCATATTCATCACTGCCTTTCCCAAGTCCTATTGGTAAAACTAAAACTACCGGATAAGAATATACGTAATTTCATTGTCCGGAGCGACCTTTTGAAAACGCAGTTCGGCGGCTGAAAGGGATCGACCGCGCTCCACAGAACCACATGGAGCCGCGGACGGAAAAGAACGCACAGTATGGATGAAGCGGTTAAAAAATTTCAGAAAATGAGTACCCGGCAGATTGTTGAAATCAGCCATCTGGAATCCGCCTGGATAGAAAACAAAGGCAAGAATGAGCTGATCAGCTACCAAAAGTTGGCGTTTAAATTGAAGACCATGAACCAGGAGTCAGAGAGATAAGATAACTTTGTAACGAATTATAATACGGAACTTGTTAAGCATCCATTTCATTCAACACGAATCCTTCGAAGCACCCGGAGCATATCTAAACTGGGCGGAAGCCCGCGGGCATAAGGTTCGTTTTTCAAAAGTATATGAAGGAGCTCCCCTTCCGCAATCGGTTAGCGGGATCGACCTGCTGATTGTCATGGGCGGCCCGCAGAGTCCCCAAACCACCCGGGAGGAATGCCCGCATTTTGACGGCCCCGCAGAAATGGATTTGATCCGAAAAGCGATAGACGCAGGCAAGGCGATTGTGGGTGTTTGCCTGGGAGCACAACTTATGGCTGAAGCCCTGGGTGCTTCCGTGGAACACAGCCCGGAAAAAGAAATCGGGGTTTTCCCGATCTCGCTCAATGATGCCGGACGGAACGATAAACTGATTCATCATTTTGGATCGCTGGCCGTTGGGCACTGGCACAGCGATATGCCGGGCCTTACGAGGGAAGGCCGGATTCTGGCTTCCAGCGAGGGATGTCCGCGACAGATTATCTCTTATGCACCCTTCGTTTACGGATTTCAATGCCACATGGAATTTACGCCGGAACTGATTGAACTCCTCATCGCTTCCGACGAAACGCCCCAGGAAAGCAGCACCAGAAACCGTTTCGTTCAATCTCCGGATGAGATCCGGCGTTTCGATTTCAGCGAAATGAATGTGAAGCTGTTTGGCTTTCTGGATAAACTGGCTGCCGGATATGCTGAAAAAAAGAAGAAATGAAATTTTCCCCGGAACGAATTGTCATCGACAAGAATTAGCATACGAACTGGACAACAAAATCAAGGTATTCCGCGAACCGACCCAACCCCGAAAAACCATCTTCCCGACAAGGATCACCACCTACGGCACAAAACAAAACCAATATTATACCGGCCGTATAATGGCTGAGGTGACGGTGAAAGACTTGTTTACGTAAATGAATACCCTTGTCTAACCCACAATTTCCCGGCAATTTATTTGTTCAGGCCTCTTTTTCCTTAAGTTTACGGACAAAAGGGGCAATGCATAAATGAGTATGGGATCACAGGATATAGGTGATTTATTGATCAAAGTATCGGAAGGGGATGGAAAGGCATTTTCCCTGTTATTCCACAGGTACAAGGATCTTATTTACTCCATCGCGTTAAAATATACCAAATCGGCGATCTATGCCGAGGAGGTTGTCCAGGACGTTTTCCTCAGAATCTGGAGAAACCGGCACAACCTGCTTGCGGTTGAGCAATTTGACGCATGGATCCGCGTCATTGCCCGGAACCGCAGCCTTTCTGTTCTCGAACAGATTGTACGGGAAGAGCGAAATAAGGAGAAACAATACCATTATATTCCCCCCGGCGGATACGAAGCTGGCGAACGCGTCACCGACCTGGATATGCAAAAATTGCTCGGTCAGGCCTTGACGCTGTTAACCCAGCGCCAACGAGAAATATTTGTCCGCTGCCGGCTCGAAAATGTTCCACGGGAACAAGTTGCTGAAGAGCTCGGCCTCTCGCCCGCAACCGTTAGCGTTCACCTCACCATCGCCCTTAGAACGGTCAGGGCCTTTCTTACCTCCCAACTGCGCTGGGTATTACTTATAACGGCCCTTTCATATTAGTATAAAAAATATATATCTTTTAACTAATAATCCACTCTTTTCCGGGGGTCACATTAATAGGAAGATCGTTTCCTTGCCAAAAAATGCTGTATGAACATCGACAGACTTGAATACTTATTTAATTTATACCTTAACGACTCCTGTACCGACATGGAGCGAGAAGAGCTTTTCCTGCTCCTCAAAGAACAGGGAGCCATGGACCATATCCGCGCTTCGGCACCGGAGTTCGAACTGGATATTAAGGATATGCATCGCCTGGATGCTGCCACCAGTTCGCAAATACTGGATGCCATTCTGAAAGTGCAACCGGCCGACAGCAGTTTGCGTACGAAAACGCCCGCCGGAAAGGTCCGTATTTTCAATCCCTTGCGTTACGCCGTGGCGGCAGCGGCTATAATACTGGTTTCCGTCGGCACCTACTTTTGGATCAATGCTTCCAACCCCGACGCCGCCAATGGACCGATAGCGTCGCCGGGGCCTGTACCGGCAGATATTAAACCCGGCAAGGACAGAGCGATACTGACATTGGCTGATGGACGACAACTCGACCTCGACAGTGCCACCAACGGTAACCTCGCTGTTCAGGGCAACATTAAGATTGTAAAGAAGGATGGAGTGGTGACCTATATTTTTGAAGAAGCCGAAAACGCCGATCAGCTTCCGATAGCCTACAATACCTTAACGACGCCCCGGGGCGGACAGCATAGACTCGAACTCCCCGACGGCACCAAAGTTTGGCTTAATTCGGCCTCCAGCATCCGCTTCCCGACAAAATTCAACAAGGAAAAAAGATCGGTGGAAGCCTCCGGTGAACTCTATTTTGAAGTCGTTTCCAAAGAGATGGAAAATGGAGCCGACGGGACCTCAACGGCTTCCGAAAAGCTTCCCTTCGTGGTGTCCATCGCTGGCACACAGGTGGAAGTCCTCGGCACGCATTTCAATATCAACGCCTACCCCCAGGAGGGAGACGTGAAAACGACGCTTCTGGAAGGATCGGTTCGCGTGAAATCGGCAAACGATCAGGTATTGCTCAGTCCCGGGCAACAGTCCCGGAAGGCGGAAGACGGAGCCCTTTCCGTTGAAAAAAATGTAAACACCGCTCAGGTAATCGCCTGGAAAAACGGAGAATTCAATTTCCAGGATACCGATATCAAAACCATCATGAACCGTTTGTCGATTTGGTATGATATCGATGTTCAATATAAGGGTAAGGTTCCATCAAAACGATTTACATCGAATATTTCAATGAATACGAACCTCTCGCAGATGCTGGAAATCCTCAGGGCCTCCGGGCTTGGGTTTTCTTTGGAAGGAAGGATACTAACGGTTCATTCCTAGCAAACAATCAGTCAGGGATCGATAAATAGTAAAATAAAATGTCAGGAAATCAAATTATTTAACCACCAAAAAACACTTGATTCAGGGATCTGAAACAGAAACCGCCCCGGGGGCCACCGGAGCGGAAAATTTGTTCGGGTTGCCTGCTGATCCCGGTAAAAGAACCGGATTATCAGCTACTTAGTATCAACGCTGCTAGGCGATACCAAAATTGTTCAACCAAAACTTAACGAAGTTATGAATTTTATCGACAAGCCTGCCCTGTCAGTGACGGGGCTACTTTCCAAAACGCTGTTTTATATGAGAATTACAGCCCTCCTGCTGTTGGTGGCAACCTTACAGGTTTCTGCCTCGGGAAATGCCCAAAAACTGACTCTTTCGGAAAAAAATGCACCTCTCGAAAGAATATTCGCTCAGATTAAAGACCAAACCGGCTACCAGTTCTGGTGCGAAAGCAGTCTTCTCAAAAAATCCAAAAAGGTTAGCATCTCCGTAAACAATGCCCCGCTGGCAACCGTACTGGATGTGGTGTTTAAGGAGCAGCCGCTGCAATACAGCGTCGTAGGAAATGTAATCGTAGTAAAAGATCGTCTGGAACCGGAAAAGGAAGAACCGGTAGAAACCTATGTTCCGGAATCGCCCCTGGTCCAAATCACCGGACGTGTTCTTGATGCAAGAACCGGTGAACCTATTGTCGGCGCCAGCGTAACGATTAAAGGCACCAAGTTGGGAACGACAACGGATAAGGAAGGGCGGTTCTCCATTAATGTCGACCGCGGCAAAACCCTCGTATTCACGTTTATCGGCCTGGAGAAAAAAGAAGTGGTTGTCGGCAACGCCTCCGAAATCGAAGTAAAGCTCGAACTCACCACCGAATCAATGAAGGATATCGTAGTAACGGGTATGTTCACACGTAAATCATCTACGGCAACCGGTGCTGTTTCCACCTTCAGCCAGAAAGAACTTCAGCAGGCCGGGACCGTAAACGTCATCCAAAGCCTGAAAAATCTGGAGCCGGCATTTTTTGTAATGGAAAACAATCTCATGGGTTCCAACCCCAACGTATTGCCCGATATCCAACTCAGAGGTCAAACCGGATTACCGGATCTCCAGGGTCAATTTGCGACAAACCCCAACAACCCCTTGTTCATCCTTGATGGTGTGCCGGTTTCACTGCAAACCATCGTGGACCTGGATATGAACCGTATTAAAAGTGCAACCCTCCTGATGGACGCCGCTTCAAAGGCGATCTACGGTTCACGCGCGGCAAATGGGGTACTGGTAATCGAAACCACGGTTCCGAAGAGCGGCAAACTGCTGGTCAGCTATAATTCCAATCTTACGCTCTCTGCTCCGGACCTCAGCAGCTACAATCTGACCAACGCTGTTGAAAAATTGGATGTGGAAAAGGCAGCCGGGCTCTACAATGGTGTATCCGGGGATCAGGACCTTACCTTACAGCAACAATACAACCAATTCCAACGCAATATCGCCATGGGAGTAAATACCGACTGGATCAGCAAGCCGGTAAGAAACGGCTTCGGTCAGCAGCACTCCCTGTCGTTTGAAGGTGGTGAGGCAGAAGGAATGCGCTATCAGGCAACATTCCGCTATTACAATCAGGTGGGAGTCATGAAGGGTTCCGATAGAAACACATTGACCGGAGCACTCAAGCTGGCCTACCGTATCAAATCATTCAACTTCACCAACAATTTCACCATAAACGAAAACGTTGCGAAGAACTCTCCCTGGGGCTCCTTCTCCCAATATGCAGCCATGAACCCCTATCTCCCTTATCAGGATGAAAACGGTAATATTCTGAAGATCATCAATACCTATACCAGACAGAACGGCGTTGCCGGTACTTCTGTAGGCGCACCTCCCGGATTCTTCATCTCTGATATCCTGTACAACCCGGCCTACAACAGTACGCTGAACATCATTGATCAGAATAAATACACCCAATACATCAACACATTCCAGTTCGAATGGATTGTCAAACCGGAATTTCGTTTGAACGGTCGCGTTGGTTTAACCAAGCAGATCGACAGAGGAGATAAGTTTCTTCCCGCCGATCATACCAACTTTGTGAACCTCACGGGCGACAATCTTTACCGCCGCGGAAGCTACGATCGCACCGACGCAAGATCCAGCAACGTAGACGCGAACCTCGTAGCTACCTATGCCAAAACACTTGGTGCACACGTAATTACGGCTAACCTTCCCCTGGGGATTTCTGAAAACAAATACAACCTCACCGGCATTTCTGTTGAGGGTTTCCCCCACGACCGTTTGATAGACCCCTCCAGAGCGGTACAATACGCAACAGGAACGGTAAGACCTTCCGGTTCGGAAAGTCATCTACGCAGGGTTGAGGCTTCGGCTTCTGTTAACTATGCCTTTGACGAAAGGTATTTTGTAGACCTGACTTACGGTCGCTCCAAAGCTACCGATGCCGGCAAAAATGCGCCCTGGCAGGAAAACTGGTCGACCGGCATCGGCTGGAACATCCATCGTGAAGAATTCTTTGCCAATGCCCTGCCGTTTGTAGACCTCTTCCGGATTTCGGCCAACACCGGTTATGTCGGGGCTGATGGTTTCAGTTCCTTCCTGGCTATGGGAAGCTACAACTATCTGGTTAATCCCTTCCTGACCTTTGGCAACGGTGCCACGTTACAGAGTCTGGCTAACCCCGATCTGCAACCGCAACGCACCCAGGAGCATGGAATGGAAGCCCGCCTTGGACTTTTCAATAAAGTGAGCGCCACCTTCCGTTATTATATCCGTAATACCGATGGCCTGCTGAGCCCGATTTCCACCCCTCCCTCACTGGGCTTCAATCAATACTATGCCAACGTAGGTAAAACCAAAAACGAGGGATATAACCTCAACCTTAACTGGCGCGTGTTCTCCGACAACAAGGGCACAAATTCGCTGAACGTCTTCTTCGCCGCAGCACACAATAAGAATACCCTGATTGAGGTTTCCAACGCGATCAAGGAGTATAACAAGCAACTGGATGCCACCGCTTCCAACTCTCCCCGCCTGCGCTTCGTAGAAGGACAGTCGATGAACACCATTTGGGCCGTACAGTCGCTCGGCATCGACCCCGCAACCGGTAAGGAAGTTTACCGCAAGCTCGACGGCACCCAAACCTATGTATGGAGTGCAGCTGATCAGATCGCAGCCGGCGAAAACATTCCCAAATTCAACGGAAACTTCGGGTTCAGATATACCCGCGGTGGCCTCGACGTAAATACCATTTTTACCTATAACTATGGTGGTCAGCAATATAACCAGACACTGGTAAACAGAGTGGAAAATGCTGATCTGTACAGAAACGTAGACAGACGAGTTTATTCTGACCGTTGGAGAAAACCGGGCGATGTCAGCATGTTCAAAAACGTAGCCGACTTCAGCATCACCCAGGCCAGCACACGATTCGTAGAAGACAGAAACACCTTGACACTGGGTTCATTCGACATCGGTTATGATCTGATCCGTGGCGGCGTTAAATCCATCAAAAACCTTGGTTTCTCCCGTTTGAGACTTGGATTCAACACCAACGAAGTGTTTGTTCTCTCCACCATCAGAACCGAAAGAGGCCTGGATTATCCCTTCGCCCGGAACTTTAACTTTACGATCAACGCGTCGTTCTAAACTTGAAAAATATGAGACTACATAAATATTTTACCATCATAATTTGTGCGTACCTGTTGGTTGCGGGTACAACATCCTGCAAAAAATATCTGACGGTAGAGCCCACCACCAATATTCCCGACGACCAATTCTTCACCAACGAACTGGCATTCAAGGAGGCACTGAACGGCGTTTACCTTCGGATGGGTGATAACGCATTGTATGGTCGCTCCCTCACCTACGGCGCCGTTGATGTGTTGGCCGGCATGTATCTCGCCGGAAGCAATATTCTTCCTTCCAACTATCAATCGCTGTATACCGGGGCCTATCTTACCGGAAACGCCAATGCCATTGCGCTGATCGACCCCATTTGGGTACAGGGATACAATGCCATTGCTAACCTGAACCGACTGATTGAAGCCCTCGAAGCAACCAGCCCCACCATCTTCAGTGGCAACAACTACGAAGTGCTGAAGGGTGAAGCCTATGGCCTGAGAGCGTTTCTCCATTTCGACCTGCTCCGCCTTTTCGGTAAAAGCCCCCTGGCGGGTGGAATGAACGAAGCGGCGATTCCCTACCGCACCGAATACAGTAAGAATGTGTATCCCCGTTTAAACGGTTCGGAAGTAATCGCTAAACTCAACGCCGATCTGACCACTGCCGAAAACCTTTTGCAGGTTGATCCGATAAAAACCCGGGTTGCACCTACAACCGACGACTCCTACCTTACCATTGCCAACCGGAAAATGCGTTTCAACTATTACGCCGTTAAAGCACTGAAAGCAAGGGTGGCACTGTGGGCCAACAACAAACCCGAGGCATTGAGTGCCGCTCAGGAAGTCATAAGCGCGGTTAACGCCGGTTATTTTGCGTGGACAGCCTCTTCAGCACTCACAGGAAACGAAGCCAGCATCGACCGAATTCTTTCCAACGAAAATATCTTTACGGCCTATGTTCCTCACCTCAAGGAGAGTTACGTAAACCTCATCAACCCCAACACCAACTCAACCTCATTCCGGGTTAACGCGGCAAGGGTTACCGAGCAATACGAAGGATCCACATCCGATCTCCGGGCACAGTACCTGATCCGGAACGTCACCGGAACCAATGCGCCGGCGCTTTATTTCGCTAAAATTTATCAGCCGGAAGGAATCAATACCAACTATGCCCTGCGCATTCCGTTGATCCGCATTCCCGAGATGTACTATATCGCAGCGGAAAGCCTGATCAACTCGGATCCGATAACGGCAATCGACCACATCAACACCGTAAGAACAAGAAGACTGCTGACTGCTCTCCCCACCAACCTGAGTGCAACCGCCATTCAGGATGAAATCCGCAAGGAATACTGGAAAGAGTTCCCGCTGGAAGGGCAAATGTTCTACTACTACAAACGCACGGGAGCCACGTCCATTCCGGGCACAACCAGCTATCCCCAGGAAAGATATGTGTTACCGCTACCCGTAAGCGAGGTTGAATTCGGACGTTAACGACGGGCAACTTTAGGCATTAACTAATTCAAAACAGAATACTGATGAAAAGTATTTATAATAAAGCACTCATCTTTTTCGCTGTTCTTGCTGCCGTTTCCTGCAAGAAGAACGAAATCGATCCAACCTACAAGGGTTCGTCCCAAATTATTATGGGAGGCGACTATTGGGTCAATAACTCCGGCCGTGACTCCGTAGTTTTTAGTTTCGCAGAATACGAAACCGATGTAACGGAAGGAGAAGTTCTGATGAACGTAAACATGGCCGGACAGGTATCCAGCCAGGACCGCGAATTTAAAATCTCTGTAGAACCGAACGGCACTACCGCCCAGGCTTCCGAATACGAACTGCCGGAAAAATTCATCATGCCGGCCGGACAAGTAAAAACCACATTTGTCGTGAAGGTTAAACGTACGGCAAGACTCTTGAATGAATTCGCGACGCTTATCCTGAAAATCGAACCGAATGAGCATTTCGAACCCGGAGTGGCAACACCGGTAAATACGGTAATTGCTTCCAACCTGAACCCCATCGTTATCAACTACGGCCCTACTTTCAAGATTGTTTGGACCGACCAGTTTACGAAACCGGCCACATGGGATGTATCCGGCGTTGGTGTTCTTTACAACATCGGTCAGTGGAGTCCTGCTAAACACAAATTTATGGTTGAGGTTACCGGCATCCGGTCGATCGTAGGACTAACCGGTCCCCAACGCTATGCGATGGCTGCCCTGATGTACAAGGCCCTGGATGAATACAACGAAGCAAATCCGAATAACCCGCTGTTGAATCTGAGCGGTGTGCCCATTCAGATCTGTTCCAGCTGCCCGTAAGCTTTTTAACAACAGTTAACCGTAAAAATATTCTTATGAAGAAGTTTATCATATACTGTTCCTTTATTCTTTCTGCATTTGTAGTGATGACATCATGCGTGAAAGACAAAGGAAACTACGACTATATCGACTTGCCCGAACTGTACATTGATACGGTAGGTCAGCAGGTATCGTTTCAGGTTTATCAGAACGCCACGCTTCGCATCAATCCCAAAGTGGAATACACCGGCGATGCAAGCAAACTCAAATACCTCTACTTTATCCATGGCAGCACGCCCCAGGCATTTGATACCATCTCTACCGAAAAAAACCTCGAATATGTGGTAACAAAAGCGCCCGGAACCTATACCATGCGTTTGGAAGTAATTGCCGAAAACGGTGTAAGAGCATTTATGCCCTACCGCTTTGAAGTGCTTCCCGCCTTCTCATCCGGATGGATGGTGCTGTATGAACGTGCCGACAACCCCGGAACCTCTGAAATCGACATTATCCGTTCTCCGAGATTTGTAACCGGAGCTACCGATACGGTTTACCGGGCTACCTACGGTGCCTACAACGAAAAAACACTTCCCGGCACACCCCGTAGCATTCTCTACAGAACCTCCAGCCCCGATATTCTGGTCGCTACTTCGCAAACTGCCGTGTCCATGCAAAGAACCGACCTCAGGGAACTGCAGACCTTCGACATGCTGTTTGCCTATCCGCCACCGCCGAACACCTCACTAAACCAGATTCTGGTAGGTTCGTTCGGCGACCATTTCCTCTTCGCCAATAACGCCGGATATTGGGCCACCAGCGGACTCTTTGTGGGAGAATTGACTATTTCCGGAGGTGTAGAACTGGCGCCTTTTATTTACCCCATGTTCGGCCGCGCAGGCGGTGTGTTCGACAAGAAGAAAAGACGCTTCCTGATGGCACAGCAATGGACCAACGTAATGCTGGCCTATCCCGATGCAACAGGCACGCCCCAGGCCGGGCAGCCCAATAAGCCCCCGTTGTTCAATCTCAACAACATCGGCAGGGATCTCCTCTTCGTAGACAAAACGGCAGGAAGAAACGCTACCACCAACGATGCCTATAAACTGGCTATCTTCAAGGATATCAGCGGACCGGGCCGCTACGTGTACATTTTCGATACCCAACTTGCTGACACCGACCCCGGTGTGAAGCTGCTGGATATCACTTCTGCTCCTGAAATTCAGGACGCCCTCTTCTATGCAACTCCAAACGTTGGTAGAATGGTAATGTACGGTACAAGCGAAAAAGTGTACGGATTTATTTACAGCAATATCGATGACAGCTACACCACACCTGCCCCGCTGTTCACCGCTCCGGCAGGTGAAGTGATCACCGATATGAAGCTGTACAAAACCACCAACACGGCAGGCGGTCTGGAAACAGAGCCGAGAGACTTTTTTGTTGCCACCTGGAACGAAAGCCTGAAAAAAGGATACGTATATCACTTTAAAGTGGATGAAGCTGCAGGCGCTATCAACAGCACCGGCAGCAAATGGACGGTTGATGGAAAGATCGGTGCCATGTACTTCAAAGCACAGTAAACCAACAGCACCATAAGAACAGAATTACACAATATTGCCTGCCCCATCTGAAAAGGCAGGCAATATTGTTTGGTAATACAGAACAAAAAATCAAACAAATGAAAAAAACACTAAAACTCCTTGCGATAGGTGCGCTCGTAGTGGGTACACAGCACAGTGTTGCCCAACAGCGCGGCCAACAGGACTCGCTGACACGACGTCTGAACAGCCTGGCCGCCTCCTCTGATGTTGCCAAACAAGCCGAATTGGAAACACAATTGTATAAACTTCTGAAATCAGAAAAAGAGCAGGATTGGCTCACAGCAAAAAGATTTTTCGGGCAGATCAAAAAGAAGGAAGTGTCCGACTCCATCGGCGGTGCGATGAAGAGCCGCTTCCCCCGCGGTCAGTTTGCCATGAATGAGAAAATACAGTCTATTTACGACGAAAAAGATCCTTTCAAAAAAGAGGAACTCTACAATGAATTGATACAGAATTTTCCGCCGCAAAACTTCAGAAACAGCACGATTTCCTACGACTATGTTCGGAACGCGGTGTCTACTGCATTCGCCGAAGCCGATCATGTGGATAAGGCAATCTACTACGCCAATTCTATTGAAACACCCGCCTGGAAGGGAGAAGGATGGGCCGGTACGGCGCACGTACTGCTTCGGAAAGGCTATCTGCGCCAGGCCGCCGACCTGTACCGGAAAGCCCGCGCACAGGCACTGGCTTTCAAGACAACGCGCAAGTCAGAACCCGGAGCCGGTTTCGCCGCAATCGGATATCCCGGCTATACAACAAAGCTTGCCGAAATCCATTTGAAAAACGGAGAATACGACCTTGCTCTCCGTTATCTGGATGACGTGGTAAACAATGCAGAATCACTACGCGGCGACGTATACGATACCTATTCGCAGCTCCTCATCAAGAAAGGAAGGGATAAGGAAGCCCTGGACGTGCTGACCAAGGCAATTGAAGCCGGACAGGCCACAGCACAGATGAAGCAGAGCCTGAAAGAAGTTTATACCCGGGTTAAAGGTTCGGACGCCGGCTATGAAGAATACCTGGCAGCATCCAATAGTATCCTGAAAGAGAAGTTAAGAAACGAGATGGCTAAAAAGCTGATGGATATGCCCGCTCCGGACTTTACCCTGCAGGATCTCGATGGCAAAACCGTATCCCTGGCCGATTATAAGGGGAAGATCGTTATCCTCGATTTCTGGGCTACCTGGTGCGGTCCCTGCATCCGCTCCTTCCCGGCTATGAAGGCCTCCCAGGAAAGCCTTGGCAATAACCCCGATGTGAAATTCCTCTTCATTCATACCATGGAAAGAGAAGACGATGCCGCGGAAAAAGCGAAGGAGTTCATCCAGAAAAACAATTACCCCTTCCACGTAGCAATGGACCTGAAAAATAAGGAAGGTGTAAACAAAGCTGCAAGGGATTATAATGTAACCGGTATTCCAACAAAGGTCGTTATCGATGGAAATGGAAAAATCCGGTATCGGTTTTTCGGGTTCTCGGGAGGAGATGACGCAGCGGTAGAAGAAATAAAAACCATCGTTGACTTAATTTCAAAATCCTGATCCGGCGTAAGACGGATTCGGACACAGACGACACCTCTTAACGAAAGCAAAAACCAGTAAATGAAAAGGATAAAATTTCTGCTGACCCTGACGCTGCTCTTCGGGATAGCCATCGGCAACCTCTCTGCACAGACGGGGGCCGGTACGCCGTTGAAACTTGGCGACAAGGCACCGGAGTTTAAGGTCGCCGCCTTTTTGAAAGGCGAGCCCCTCACCGGCTTTGAGAAAGGGAAAGTGTATGTGGTGGAATTTTGGGCAACCTGGTGTCAGCCCTGCCTTGCCAACATTCCGCATCTCTCTGCGATTGCTGAAAAATATGCCGGCAAGGGATTGTCGGTGTATGGCGTCAGCGTTATGGAAAGAACCGGAGTAGGTCTCGATTCCATGCAGCGATTCATCCAAAATGCCACCGGTGCAAAAATGAAGTACAATGTGGCCTGGGATGGAGAAGGCGCCTTAATGAAAAAGAATTGGCTGGACGCTGCGGAGCAGCGAGGAATCCCGTTTGCATTTGTTGTCGATCAGGAAGGACGGATTGCCTGGAAGGGATATCCCGCCTCGTTGGATAAGGTGTTGCCTGCCATTCTCGACCGCCGATGGGATATCGTCAAGCAGGCCGCTGAAGAAGAAGACAATGCCCGACTCGCGAAGTTCGATGGGAATGAGGTGGTGAAACTCCTGAATCCCTATATGGGCAAAGATTATCCGGGTGCTATGCGGGTACTGGACAGCCTTCTGGAAAAAGAGCCCAGGCTGCTTTATTTTCCGAAGTTCGGGCATTTCCGAACCTATTCACTGTTGGCCACCGACACCCAGGCCGGAATTGAATACGCCAGAACATGGTGGGCAAACAGCGATTTCCCCGCCTGGTCTACCGTTTCTGACGCCGTCTCCTTCCTTAGCCGGCGCATGCCGGAAAAATTGACCAAAGAGGTTTATTTGCTGGGTATAGAGGCCCTGCAGGCACAGCTCGAGGCCTATCCCTGGTCGATGAATTTTAAAGCAACCTACCAAACCATGGCCGAATATTACGAGAAAGCCGGCATGGTGGATAAAGCTCAGGAATACCGAACTAAAGCCGAAAACACCCCTGCTCCCGCAGGACGTAACAATTAGGGAGAATTTTACGTCAATAAAATGAAAGCGGCTGTACGTTATTACACAGCCGCTTTTTTTAAACGCGATTATTGTATGTCCATCTTTCGGAAAAAGTCTGAGATAAATCCCGGCTTGTATTCCATTGGGAAATCCGTATGATCCCGAAAATACAAATAGTCTTCCCTAAAACTTCCGCTGATCTGATGGTCCGGGTGGTTGTACCGCTGTTTTAACGCATGGATTACCTGAACGGCGTGTACACCATAAAGCTTCTGCCTTTGCGCATCCATACGATCGGTGTATTTCTGCCTCCTCAGCTTTACCGAAAACTTTAATTCCCTGTTGCGATAGGAATACACTCCGTTTTTTAGATAGAGTTCCCCCTTCCTGCTTGACGCCACCAGTCCCTCCGCAGAATTTTCTACCCTGGTCAACGTATCAAGATCGCCGTATTTGACGCCACTCACTTCCACGATCATTGTTGATTTCCGATCGTCGAGATAAGCCGACCACAATGCTGCCCGGCCTACATAGATGTTTTCCGGTGGACCTGAGGCTGCAAAAAAGGAATGAAACGCGACCGCCAGCAATAAAGATTTCATCGGTAATGTTTAAGTCGATCGCTAATTTAACGATTGCCCCGTGTTTGCGCAAGCGTGCGTATTGCCGAACGTACAATAGTCCGGGGATTTATTGGCTTTCGATAATATTTAGGCGTTCTTCGTGTCCTCGTCCTATTGCTTGTGGATTGGATCGTTTTCTGGTTTGCATTGCCTCGAATTTAATTTCGTCGTAGTTTCCACCTGCGTAAATTTGTACCGATGCGATTTTTCAGCCATGCCTTTGGAAGAATATTCACCTGGCAAACATCTGGCGCCTTTCATCCAATCCTACCGGATTATTGAAAGCGCAAACGAAATCACCAATACGGTGCTGCCCGGAACGTCCATGACAATGGCCTTCCGGTTTAAGGGACAGACCGCATATCTGAATCCTAATCACTCCTCTACACTTCCATTTGGAATCATCGCAGGACTGCAGAAAACAGCCAGAAATATTCACTATGAACGCGACACCGCCACCATCGTCGTACTCTTCAAGGAAACAGGCCTTGCCGCCTTTCTGAAACAGCCCCTGCATGAACTTTATACCCAGAGTATTGCATTGGATTATTTCTTCCCCCGAACCGAAATCGAAGTTGTTCAGGAACGGTTGACCTTCAGCAAAAGCAATAGGGAAAGAATTGCGGTAGTTGAATCTTTTTTGACCTCGAAGCTCGCCGGCAACCACCATGATGCGTTGATCGGAGAATCGATCGCAAGGATCCATTATGCCAATGGAAACATCCGGATTAACGAGCTTCTGGGTAGCCTCTATCTCAGCAAGGATGCTTTTGAAAAACGATTTCGAAAGCTGATTGGAGCAACACCCAAGCAGTTTGCGCAGATCGTGAAAATGAATTCGGTAATACGAAAAAACCGGATTAACCCCTCCTATCCCGATCTTGCTTTTGAAAACGGATTCTACGATCAGCCTCATTTCAACAGGGATTTTAAATTGTTTACGGGTAAAACACCGAAGGAGTTTTTCGGCTCAACCCGATATTGGTAAATCAATGATTTTTTACAAGGATGGGGATTCGGCAGATGGGAAATTTGCTGTAAATCATTTACCATGTGCAGTTTCCGATTTATTCCCATGCTTGGGTTGCTCTTGTTGCTGGCCCAAACATCTTTTTCTCAGTCAGTCAAAAAAGCCTCACCCTCAAAAAGCAGAAACATGAAACAATTCAGTTTATTGGTGCGTGTACCCATGAAATATAGCCCCGATCAGGTAAAAGCCGTAACCCCTTTGTGGGAGCAGCTGTTGGAAGAGTGGAAAAAAGCCGGCGTATATGTGCTTAGCTTTGCCTTTCCCGGTGAAAGCTTTACGGTATCCGGAAAAGAGAAACGAATTAAGAAGGAAGCCGTATTATCCGGAGATCAGAGAGTCGTGAGTAATCTGGTAATCCAGGCCGAAACCATCGAAGAAGCCCTGGAACTGGCCAAATCCTGCCCGATACTTATGCACGGCGGAATGGTGGAAGTAAGAGAAATTCCCAAACCGATTGTGCTGAATCAGGAGTAAAAAATAATCCTTACCTTATGAGTTGTTGTCATTAAAATCCGAAGAAAAAATGAACGAAAAAAGCATAGAAAGGGTTTACAAGATGTCGTTTGCCGGCGTCTACCCGCATTATATCGCAAAGGCAGAAAAAAAAGGCCGAACCAAGGCTGAAGTTGATGAAGTCATTTATTGGCTGACCGGTTATGATGAAAAAGCGCTGAAAAAAATCCTCGACAACAAAACGAATTTCGAGGAGTTTTTCAATCAGGCCCCCAACCTCAACCCCAATGCTGTTAAAATCACGGGAGTAATTTGCGGATATCGCATCGAAGAAATCGAAGACCCCATCATGAAGAAAGCCCGTTATCTGGATAAGTTGATTGATGAATTAGCAAAGGGAAGGCCGATGGAGAAGATTTTACGGAAATAAGCACCCAATTCCAATCGGAAACCTAAAAGTCCTGATAATTTAATTTCCGACTCGCTAAGAATAGCCTCCAATGTTTAATTTTTCAGTACACATCTCGCTGATTTCCTTCACAGATTCTCGGTACGGAACATTTTTTTATTAAAAAAGATTATTTTAAACCAAATAGGTTCATAAAGAGTAGTTTACAAGATTGGAAAATACTATCGGTAACGATTTAGTAATGGTGCCTACTGCACTTGCTTTCATTTGATTACCTTGTAAATCAAGGTTCAAAAATATAAAAAATCTATTTGTTTTTAGATTGAAATCTAATTTATTTTGTCTATTTTAATTTTCCACAATCCCCTTAAATCATTCAATTTATAACCAACAGCTTTGTCATTTGGATAGGATGTGCTTATTTTTTGCAAGGTTTTTTCTTCAATGTCGGTTGTTGGGTTTCCATGACACTTCATACAGGTAGGCATTGCGAGGTTAATTCTTTTGTAATACACATATTGCTCGTTCTGTGTAAGCAATGTGTCAGATAATTCAGTTTTTCTTTTGAATTCATCAAAAATAGAACGATCGGTTTTTGTTTTGAGATTATTTTTGGGATTTCTGTTTTTATCTGTGATACGTTGGATACTCATCTGAACTTCTTTTGATAACGAATCGGTAATAGGTATCGCTTTAACATGGCAAAAATCCACGGCGTATTCCGTTCCACCCTTTTGTATAGCAGTAGCTACTTTTTGCAATAAAATCATTTGAGATACTGTTGCAATGGAATCAGCCTGATTTTTTAAGGCAGAAATTTGTTTTTCATTCTTTGTAGCATGCTTACAGGAAACTGCTATAAATGCCAGTAATAAAGTTGCTATTCTCAAATTCACTGTTCTCTTTCTTTCAAAGATAATTTACCCTAAACTTTTAATATGTAACATTGGTTACAAACCAATGAATATGATCTTGTTATTTTTGTTGCAACTTTTAAACTGTGTTTAATTGATTATGTTTCAGTTTCTAAAGACATATCGCCAAATTATGATCGTTTTGCTAACGATTATAATGGCTATTCCGTGTTCGGTAAAAAGAGAACTGAAACAACAGTTTCATCAGCAAAACACAGAATCTACTAATAACAATTCGGTTAAAATAGGCTATACTTCTTTCTGTACGGTATATAGTGCATCGAATAAAAAACAGCATAAAATTCGCAAAGCGAAACCATCTTATTCTTTCGTTTATAGCTATTATAAAAATGAAACAGTAGTAAAATTTATCTTTCCTATTTTAGATAAGTACCATTTCTATAAAGAAAAAATTCCCACACATATCCGAAATCAACAATTCTTGATTTGATACCTTGATGAATTTACTGTTTAAAACAGTATCATTTTCAAATCGTATTTATCAAATCAGAATTATATATGGATAAAAAAATTCAGATAAACGGATTATCCGTTTTGTTGTTGCGTATTACACTCAGCGGTATATTTATCGTTGCAGGTGTATCACATCTGTTAAACCCCGAAGGAGTAACCCAACGTATTCAAAATGCTCCTTACAGTAGCTTTGCATCTATGTTTGGCGATCCACATGTATTAGGGATTATATAGGGGTATGTACTCCTTATTTTCGGAATTACTTTCCTGTTGGGCGTATTTACCCGTTGGTCTGCCGTTATCTTATTTCTTACGCTCATTCCAATTACAATAACCATACAAATGGGAAATGGCATTCTACACGGCCCACTCTGGAAAAATATAGCACTTTTCGGGGGATTGTTGTTTTTTATCCTCAACAACCCAAAACCATATAGTCTTTACAATCAATAACATTTAAAATCAAAATAAAATGAAAAAACAAATCATCATCATTGCTTTATTCCTTTTAAGAATTACACTTTTTAACGATGTAAAAGCACAAAACCTTACCACATCTCAAGTTGAAAATGCCATCAAAAAAGATGGAAAATATGCCCTTTTAGTTCAAAATTCGAAGCACTTTATGGTATCGGTCATGACGGGCGAAGAATACAAAACGAAAAATACAGGCATCCAGTTTGAAATCGTGCTTATCGGGGAAGTCGTAAAAGATTTAGCTGAAAAAGAAGACTTAAAACCTTTCATTGAAAAAGCTCAAAAAACAGGCGTTAAAATCGTTGTTTGCGAGTTTGCAATGGAAAAATTAGGTGTCAAAAAATCGCAATATCAGCCTTCAATCCTAACTACTCCCAATGGTTTCACATACCTTTTTGGCTTGCAGGAATTAGGATTTAAAACCATAACTCTTTAAACTAATCATGATGAGAAAATTAGCAATATTATTCAGCTCAATAGCGATGCTATCTTGTAGCGACAACCATAAAGAAGAAATGATTACCATTCTGCAAACTGCCGATATACACGCTTACCTGAATCCACATTCGGAATTATTCGTTGAAAATGATTCCATCGTTTTCAGAAATACCGGTGGATTAGCCAATATTAAATCTTTGGTGGAATCGGTACGCCAGGAAAATCCCGATGGAACAATCTTTATAGACGGCGGTGATTTGATACAAGGAAGCGGAGAAAGTGTCCATTCTGAAGGGAAAATATTTCCTTCCCTCATTCAGGCTATGAATTACGATTTACTGATTCCGGGCAACTGGGAAGTTATCTATGGCAAGCAGGTAATGCTCGACGTGATGAACGGTTACAAAACTAATGTCATCGTATCGAATATGTATCACGAAGCGGACGAAAAACCGATTTTTCCTCCCTATTGGATTACCGAAAAGAAAGGGGTTAAAATGGGGTTCATTGCCTATAATGACCCGGAAGTTCCGATACGACAAAACCCGGGTTTTAGTAAAGGGTTGAAATTTACTGAAGTTGAAAACAACTTGAAAGAACTCATCAAAGAGCTAAAAGAAACCCAAAAAGTAGATTTGCTCTTTTTGGTGGCACATATTGGTATTTCGAAACAGATTTTATTGGCAAATAATCCTGCGGTAAAAGGCGTGGATTTCATTTTTGGAAACGATACGCACGAACGCATCCGAAAACCGATAAAAGGTAAATTTACCACGGTGGTAGAGCCCGGAGCTTTTGGTTCGTTTGTAGGTAAATTGGATTTGAAAATTAAAGACAAGAAAATTGTTGGTTACGATTACGAACTGATGGAAGTTGACCCGGAGAAATATCCCGCAAATACCGAAGTACAGCAATTGGTCGATCAGTCGTTGGCTCCCTACAAAGAAGATATGCAACGGATTTTGGGCTATACTTCGACACCGATGTACCGCTACTTAGTGGTTGAAAACCCCATGGACAATATGATTACCGATGCCTTGCTTTGGAAATCAGGTGCAGATTTTGCTACGTCCAATGGTTTTCGTTTTGGTGTGCCGATTGTTCCTGATGAAAATGGTAAAAAGGCAATCACCAAAGAGGATTTATGGCGGATGCTGCCTGTGGACGAACACATGAAAATCGGTGAAGTGACCGGTCAGCAAATCAAAGACTGGTTAGAAAAGGAAATCAACAATGTATTTGCCAAGGATCCGTCCAAACGTTTTGGCGGATGGCTGGTTCGCTTTTCGGGCATGACCTTAAAATTTGACAGTTCGAAAGAAATGGGCGAACGTGTGCTGGAAGTAACCATTCAAGGCAAACCGATGGATCTCGGTAAAACCTATAAAATGGCTTCGTGTAACCGTACCGGAGAGCCTTTGCACGTGTTATGCCGTATGCCAAACGGTAAAAATGTTGAGATTAAAGATTATACTTTGCACGATGCCGTAGAAGAATATTTAAAGGTAAAAGGAACAGTAAATCCTGTACTGGACGGACGTTCAATTGCGGTAGATTTAGGCACAAATGCTTTCTCTCAAATGGCGGAAACAGGGTATAAATTTCGATAGTATAAGTGGTAAACTAAAAATAATGAACAGAACAAAAAAAATTATATGCTTGCATTTCATTTAGTCCTATCTACAGCCATTCTCACAGGTTGTTCCAATATTGAAGGAAGACATAACGAAAAAACGGGGCAACAAACAGATATTGTTGCCGAAAAAACGGATAATGATGTTGAAAAAGGTATTACATTTCAGGACGGAAACGGAAATGTAGTTGCATTAAACGATCTAAAGGGTAAAGTTGTCTTTATTAACTTTTGGGCAACCTGGTGTCCGCCCTGTATTGCAGAAATGCCGTCCATCAACGAACTGAAAGCGAAGTTTGGCGAAAATGAAAATATCATCTTCCTGATGGTGGATGTAGATGGAAAACATAAAAAATCACAAGCTTTTATGGACAAACGAGAATTTAACCTTCCGGTATATATTCCCCACAGTGAAATCCCAAAAGAATTTCTAAGTGGAGCGATACCTACAACCGTCATACTGGATAAGAAAGGTGCTATTGCGGCAAGGATTGAAGGCGGAAGGGATTATTCGAAGCCGGAAATCGTCAATGCGTTAAAACAACTCATAGAGGAGTAACAAGTGAAAAAAGCCGAAGATACTTACATCTTCGGCTTTTTTTAGAGATTTTCCTTTATCAATCGTTCCAATTCATTGGCTTGGAAAACACCTGATTGCCGCCATTTTATCTCTCCATTTTTAAAGATAACCAATGTGGGTACACTCCGTATTTGGTATTGTGCAGCAACCTGTGGGTTCTGATCTACATCAATTTTAATGATTGAAGCCGTATCTCCAATACGCTGTTTAAGTTCTTCTAAAATAGGAGTCTGCATTTTACAGGGACCGCACCATACCGCAAAAAAATCCACCAAAACCGGCTTATCCTGATTAATTATTTCCTGAAATGTCATTGTTTTGCTTTTTTATTTTTTTTAAACATAGAGAATACCAAACCACCCATTACTGAACCGTATAATGTGCTATTCAGCGGATTGGAAGTGATGGCACAAGTGCCTGTGTTACAACCTACAAACTTCCAATAGAGAAATCCGGCAAGAGCACCTAATGGTATTCCGATAATGGTTAAAAGGTTTTTTCTTATAAATGTATTCATCGCTATTTTGATTTTACTTCTTCGTAGGTAATATCTTCTGTTCCTGTTGATTTTCTTTGAGAATAATTAGTGCCACAACCCGCCGTACTGCAACAGCCAACATTAAACAAAGGCATCAATGTAAATAAACCACCTAAAGCAATAAACAACCATTGCTGTGCCTGAATGCCCTGAACGATAATAAATATTCCCAAAACCAAGCGGATAATCCGCATTAAATTCCAGCCTCTTAAATAGTTTTTCATTTGTCTGCTTTTCAATTATTAGAAATTAACGAGTTAACATTTTGCCAAGTACCGCCATTGATAACGTTTTGAAAACCGTTTTTTTCTAAAATACTTTTTGCCTGTCCGCTACGGTTACCACTTCTGCAAAACACCACTATATTTTTCTTTCCTTTGAATTTGGAAAGTTGTCCCGAAATTTTGTCTAATGGAATGTTGACAGCTCCCTTTACACTTCCGGATGCAAACTCGGAAGGTGTACGTACATCAACTAAATAGGCGTTGTCCGCAAGTACTCCTTTTAGTTGTGAATTGTCTTGCTGACCAAATAAAAACTTAAAAATTCCAAACATAGTTATTCCGATTATAATAATGAGAATGATTTTGACACCTTGCTTTTGCATTGCTTTCTAATTTATAGAATTCATCCTTTCTGCAATACTTCATCCAAGGCTTGTTGTACGTTTTGCCAAGGACCACCATTGGTCACATTCTCGAATCCATTACTTTCCAATATCAATTTTGCATTGCCGCTTCTCGCACCGCTTCGGCAAAAAACGACAATATTTTCGCGATCCTTAAATTGTGAAAGCTCCTGTTCCAATAGGCTTAACGGAATGTTTACAGCTCCGTCAACGCTTCCTTCCGCAAATTCTTCTTCGGTACGTACATCTACCAAAAAAAGATGTTTTTTATCTGATAACTTATCTTTAGAAAGATTGTTGAATAATTCTAACATAATTGAAATTATATTTTTAAAAGAAGATTGGCTCTTAAGTTACTGCACTTAAAGCCAATCTTCTTTCCTGTTTATTTTAAATTGATTTTTTAGCCAGATACCAATCCACTTGCTCTAAACTTGTGTCGGCTTTACGTTCTTTTAATCCTTCCAATGTTTTTGGAGCTCCTACGATTACTTTATCGCCTGGCTGCCAGTTCAATGGCATTGCCACTTTATATTCGTCTGAAGTTTGAAGGGCTAATAAAGCACGTTTAATTTCTTCCATATTACGTCCTACATTCAATGGATAATACATTATCAAACGGATTTTTCCGGTCGGGTCGATAATAAATACGGCACGAACCGCAGCAGTTTCACTTTCACCCGGTTGCAACATTCCGTATAGTTTTGCTACTTTCATATCCAAATCTGCAATGATCGGAAAGTTGAACAAAACGCCAGTTTTTTCATCAACGGCATTTACCCACGCAATATGCGAATGGATACTGTCAATGCTTAATCCCATCAATTTGGTATTGTGCTTTTCAAAGAAATCGCTTTCGTTCGCAAATCCCGTCATTTCGGTGGTACAAACCGGTGTGAAATCGGCAGGGTGTGAGAATAAAATCACCCAGCTTCCTTTGTTGTATTCCGAAAATTTGATTACTCCTGTAGTGGTCACCGCTTCAAAATCGGGTGCCATATCGCCAATTCTTGGCATTGAGTTTACTTGATTTTCCATTTTTTTAGAATTTTAATATTATTTCATTGTTGTCCGGATAAAACCGGGTTAAAATTGTCTGTATTCCTCTGCTGACAAAGGTTACAGGTTAAAAATAAGCTGTCTCAAAACCGGGGGGAGCTCCCCCCTATATTTATTACGGTGAAAACCCTAATGAGCTATCATGCGTTTTTCGCCAGGCTTTATAGGTGTCTTTTATAAAAGCCAGCAGTTCCACATAACTCATCAGATGCAGCCGGATGACAGTAATCATGTTGGCAAACGACTTCTTCGTAGCCGCTTTCTTGCGGATCACTACCATCAGCAACTGGGCGATCAGCACACAATACACCTGCATTTTGATGGCGTTAGGGCTTTCACCCCAGAAATAGCGCAGCGGGAAGTTTTGCTTGATCTGTTTGAAGAGCAATTCTATCATCCAGCGGTTTTTATAAATGGTAGCGATCTGCGATGCCGGTAAGGTAAAATTATTGGTAACATACACATAGACTTTACCTTCCTTCGTTTTATAGACAATCCGCCGGAGCTTCAAACGCTGCACCACGATACCATTGGTTTTAACAGCCACGGTAATATATTGCTCCTTAATAACTCCTTTCGCCTGCTTTTTCCGGGTTTTATCCACCAGCACTTTGGTCACGTGAAAGACAGCGTTTTCCCGCATCCGGCTTACAAACCAGATCTTTTGGGTCGCCCATTTGGCAAACTTGTGGTAGGTGGTGTAGGCCTTATCGAACACTATCCAGCTATTGGCGGGTAGCTTCAGATGGTGCAGGAACTGGTGGTCGTGCTCCCGGGCCGCCGTAATGCGGACAAATTCCGTTACGCCGCTAAAGGCGTCCATCAGGGCATGCACCTTTATCCCGCCCTTTTTTCGGGCTCCGTCAAGCCGGTTACGGCCTACACCCCGCAGAATCTCGCTGAACAACGAAATCGTTGTACTGTCGATAATCTTCAGATTGCGGATGCTCAACCCCTTTAACCGGCTGTCCGAGATAAAACTGTGATACTGCTTCAATAACCCGTAATAAATCGTTTCAAAGACCTGGTAGCTGCGTTTGTTATTCGCATCTGATAATGTGCTGCGGGCCGGAGCCTTATCCAGGCCCAGATGGGACAACTTGCCTTCACAGGCCAGAAGCCCCTCGCAAAGCTCCCGTAGCCCGTTACAATAGGTGAATACACCATACAACAGGCTCACTAAATGAACCCGCAGGGGTAGCCGCTTATAGTAGCGGTTCGACTTATGTTTTCTGCTCGCAGCATAGATAATAGTATTGGGAATTACATCTAATATCTGAGACAATACCGGCTGTCCGGAGAATTTCTTAACTTCACCCATGGTTATAGTTTTTGTGTCGTAACTCAAACTTAACCCATTTGGGTGGTTCTTCGGAATCGCCCTTTTTTATGCCATAATTTTAGATTTTAGTCGGACAATAGTGATATTATTTAATTAACTATTTACTTCCATCCACTCTTTCATTCCAGCAGAATAGTTTTTTACGTTTTTGAAACCGTTTTTAGCCAACAATGATTGTGCAATGGTCGCTCTATCGCCGCTTTGGCAATGAATGACGATTTGTTTGTCTTTATTGAATTTGTCCAGATTGTCGGGTAATGTTCCCACAAATACGTGATCTGCACCTTCTACATGATAGGTTTGGTATTCTGTCAATCCTCTTACATCGACGATTTGAACATTTGGATTTCCGATATACGATTTGAATTCTTCTATATCGATAATGTCTTCAGTTTCTAATTCCAAGTCCAAATCATTCACATCAGAAATGTATCCATAGATATTATCCAAACCGATTCTCATTAGTTTTCGGGTCAAATCTTCCATCTGATTGTCATGTGCAACCAAAATAAATTGCTCCTGATAATTCAGTAACCAACCTGCCCAAGTAGAGAAAGAGTTATTGCCTTGGATATTAATGCTTCCCGGAATAAATCCTTTAGCAAAATCTGTTTTATTTCGAGTATCGATCACTTGCAATCCGTTGTGGTATGCAGTTAGAAATTGTTCTTTGGATAATTTTGGGTGCTTTGGCACTTCTACCAATAGCGGACGATTGACTTTGTTCAAGTGTTTCATCATTGCAAAATATTTCGGCGGTTCCGGTTGACCTTCTAACAGGTACTTAATAAATCCGGCTTCATCATTTTCATATTGGAATGCCCAGTTGCGGATTTTCTCGTAACCAACAGTAGAACTTGGCACTGCTCCCAAGGCTTTACCACAAGCCGAACCCGCTCCGTGTGCCGGCCAAACTTGTACGTATTCGGGCAATTCGGCAAAGCGTTGAATGGATTCGTACATCTGCTTCGCACCTTTTTCTTGTGTGCCGATTAATCCTGCCGCTTTTTCTAATAAATCAGGACGACCAATATCGCCTACGAAAACGAAATCTCCTGTGAAAACCATCACCGGTTTGTCGGTAGCCGGCTGGTCTGTCAACAAAAAGCTGATGCTTTCCGGTGTATGACCCGGTGTGTGCAATACTTCCAAGGTTAGATTGCCTACATTTATTTTATCGCCGTGTTTTAAACCTACGTGTGGAAATTGATATTGCCAATCTTCGCCACCCTCGTCCGAAAGATACATTTGTGCTCCTGTAACTGCTGCCAACTCACGTGAACCACATAGAAAATCAGCGTGGATATGTGTTTCGGTAATATGCGTGATTTTCATATTGTTTTGCTTCGCAATTTCCAGATACACATCTATATCACGCTGCGCGTCAATTACGATGGCTTCGCCTTTTGCCTGGCAACCGATAAAGTAACTCGCCTGAGCCAAACTTTTATCGTATACGTGTTGAAAAAACATAATTTTTAATTTTGAGATTTTAAATTTCCTACGGCACAGCTTACATAAGACTTTGCCTTTTTTAATAACGAGTTATTGCCTTTTTGCGGATAACCCAAATCGTTCAGTTTTTGAATGAAAGGTTCTATGTCTGAATCGGATTCAATGTTTACGGTTTCGGTGTCTTTATCGATACTTACTTTATGCACACCTTCCATTTGCTGAAGAGCCGTTTTGATGCTGTTCATACACCCTCCGCATTTTATATTTTCTACTTCTATTGTGTGTTTCATCTTGTGAAAAATTAAAGCATTGTGGTTGGACAAACGTAATCGGTCACCTTGAATTTTCCCGAAGTTTTAATGGCATCGAATCCACCTTGAACATCAATCAGATTGTCATAGCCTCTTGCTCTTAATATGGAATTGAATATCATTGAACGATAACCACCGGCACAATGCACGTAATAGGTTTTATCTTTGTTTACTTCAGCGATATGTTCGTTGATATAGTCCAAAGCAATGTTTTCTGAACCAATCACGTGTTCTGAAAAATGTTCACTTTTTTTGCGTACATCTAATATATTCAAATCAGGATTTTCTTCCATTCGTTTTGCCAGTTCATCTACCGAAATAGATTCGATGGTATCTGTTTCTTTGCCTGCATTTTTCCATGCTTCAAATCCGCCTTTCAGATAACCAATGGTATTGTCGTAACCTACACGAGCCAATCGGGTAACGATTTCTTCTTCACGACCTTCGTCGGCAATCAATAAAATGGTTTGTTTAATATCCGGAATTAATGTTCCTACCCAAGGTGCAAAATTGCCGTCAATGCCAATGTTGATAGAATTTGGAATAAAGCCTTTGGCAAAGGTTTGTGCATCACGCGTATCCAATAACAGTGCATCGGTTTCGTTGGCAGTCGTTTCGAATGCTTCGGGACTTAAAGCTTGTGTTCCTTTGTGCAACACCTCATCAATGCTTTCATAACCTTTGATGTTCATTAAAACATTTTCAGGAAAATATCCCGGAGGAGGCATCAAACCATCCAAAACCTCATCAATGAATTTTTCTTTACTCATTGGTTGCAACGCATAATTGGTTTTCTTTTGATTGCCCAAGGTATCGGTGGTTTCCTTACTCATGTTTTTACCACAAGCCGAACCCGCTCCGTGTGCCGGATAAACGATAATATCGTCTGCCAACGGAATGATTTTATTGTGCAATGAATCATATAAATGTGCCGCTAATTTTTCCTGTGTTAGGTCGGCAATTACTTTTTGTGCCAAATCAGGACGGCCTACATCTCCGATAAATAGCGTGTCGCCTGTGAACAAGCTGGTTTCTTTACCGTTTTCATCTATCAAAAGAAAACAAGTACTTTCCATGGTATGTCCCGGTGTATGGATGACTTTGATTTTTATGTTTCCAACGTTTAAAATTTCTCCGTCTTCGGCAACATGTGCTTCAAATGCAGGTTTTGCGGTAGGACCAAAAACAATCGTTGCACCGGTTTTCTTAGCCAAATCTAAATGTCCGCTTACAAAGTCCGCGTGAAAATGCGTTTCTAATACATATTTGATTTTAGCACCATTTTTTTCTGCTTTTTCAATATAAGGCTGTACTTCACGAAGCGGATCTATTACCACTGCTTCCCCGTTACTTTCGATATAATAAGCTCCTTGAGCTAAACATCCTGTATAAATTTGTTCTACTTTCATTTTTTATGATTTTTTAATTGTTTTAAATTTTATGATACAAAACTACAACCTGCTTATAACCTGTACAGTAACATAAGTTACAAGACTGTTTTTTATAAGAATAATTCTTTGATAAGGATATAGATTCCCATCACCAGTACAAACCAACCGAATGCAGATTTGAGTTTATTGCCTTCTATTTTTTTAGATAGGAAGATTCCGATAAAAATCCCGACAACCGATAATCCGGTAAAAGTGGAAAGTAAAGTCCAGTCTATGGTTTCACTACCTTGCAAATCGCCTGTAAATCCTAAAAGTGATTTCGCAGCAATGATAAATAAGGAGGTTCCTACGGCTAATTTCATCGGCATTTTTGCTAATAAAACCAGTGCCGGAATAATTAAAAATCCACCGCCTGCGCCGACTAATCCTGTAAGTGTGCCGACCAAAGCTCCTTCCAACAGAATCATAGGATAGTTGTATTTTATTTCGCCATCATCTGCATCTTTACAATGCGGACAAGGACGAATCATAGATATAGACGCAAAAATCATTACGATGGCAAACAATACCATCAAGGCGATGGGTTTTGTAAATTGAAAATTTCCGATATTGAAAAGCACATCAGGAATTAAAGGCATCAAATATGCCCGCGTTAAATACACCGCAACAATAGATGGAATACCAAAAATGAATACGGTTTTAAAATCTACTTTTTTCTGAAGAGCATTCTGAACACCACCGACTAAAGATGTAGTACCTACCACAAATAAAGAATACGCTGTAGCTAATATGGGATTAACGTCCATAACATACACTAAAATAGGAACGGTAAGTATGGAACCTCCGCTACCTATAAGTCCTAATGAAACACCTACTAAAACGGCTAATAAATAGCCTATAAGATCTGTTGCCATAATTCAATAATTAAATGATACGGCAAAATTAGAGGACTGCAATAACGCAGGCAGTAACAATTGTTACAGAGCTAAAAAATTAGAACTAAAGTCATCAGATATCTATTTATTCTATACTGTGTAACAAGTGTTACAATCGTTTATGTAATTTAGAAATACATTTACAGGTGCATATAACAGATGAATAAATATTATTAAAGTTTTGAAGTTCAAACCCTTAAATATTTCTTATGGAAGATATGATCCTTTACAATCGGCTACAGTTTGCCTTTACAATTACTTTTCACTATTTGTTCCCTCAACTTACAATGGGACTTTCTTTGATGATTGTTTATTTTAAATGGAAGTTCCTGCGAACGAAGAATGAAGATTATAACAATGCTTCTAAATTCTGGATGAAGATCTTTGCATTGAATTTCGCAATGGGTGTTGTAACGGGTATTCCAATGGAATTTCAGTTTGGAACGAACTGGGCTAAGTTCTCTGAACTCACGGGTGGTATCATCGGGCAGACACTGGCAATGGAAGGAATGTTTTCGTTCTTTTTAGAATCCTCTTTTCTGGGGATGTTTCTTTTTGGGGAAAAGCTACTTGGACAAAAGCTACACTTCCTTTCCGGTTTGATGGTTTTCCTTGGTTCCTGGGCAAGTGGTTTTTTGATTATCGCTACACATTCCTGGATGCAGCATCCCGTAGGGTATGAGATTTTAGAAAATGGAAAGTTTGTATTGAACAATTTTAGTGCGCTATTCAACAACCCTTGGTTGTGGCCATCCTATCTGCATAATCAGGCAGGATCATTGGTAACAAGTTCATTTTTTGTAGCAGCAGTCGGAGCTTTCTATTTATTGAGCAACAGACACAGTCGCTTCGGAAAGATTTTTGTAAAAAGCGGTGTGGTTTTCGGGGTGATTTCTTCTGTCATATTAGCCTTCCCTACGGGTGACTGGGCGGCAAAAAATGTTGTTAAACATCAACCGGTAACATTTGCTGCGATGGAAGGTATTTTTGAAACTGAAAAAGGAGGTTCTGAAATCATTTTGATTGGACAACCCGATATGGAGAACAAAAAACTGGACAATAAAATCGCTGTGCCCAATGTACTTAGTTTTCTAACGTATCAGCGTTGGGATGCCGAAATCAAAGGCTTGAATGAATTTGATGAATCCATACATCCCACCAATGTTCCCGGTTTGTATTATGGTTATCACATTATGGTGGGTTTAGGAACTATTTTTATCGGAATTATGGTGCTTGCAGCTTTTTTACTCTGGAAAGGCAGATTGTATAAAACGAAATGGTTACTATGGATACTGATGTTTATGATTCCTTTCCCTTATATCGCTAACACAGCCGGATGGTATACCGCAGAATTAGGGCGGCAACCCTGGCTTGTTTACAATCTGATGCGGATGGTAGATGGTGTTTCACCTACCGTATCTTCGGGAAATGCATTATTTACATTTTTAGGTTTTGTCGGACTGTATTTGTTGCTTGGACTGCTTTTTCTTTTACTTGTTTTAAAAATCATTCGTAAAGGTCCTGAAGCTAAAATGACATTAAAATAATTGGTTATGGAAATATTTTGGTTTATTGTATTGATGGTGATGTTGGGAACTTACGTGATTCTCGACGGGTATGATTTTGGTGCAGGAATTGTACATCTGTTTTTTGCGAAAACAGAAGAAGAAAAAAAAGCGGTAACCAACGCTATCGGTCCTTTTTGGGATGCCAATGAAGTGTGGCTCATTGCCGCTGGAGGGGTGTTGTTTTTTGCCTTTCCTACACTCTATGCTTCGGCTTTCAGTGGTTTTTATCTGCCTTTAATGCTGGTGTTATGGCTATTGATCTTCCGAGCTGTAGGATTGGAGTTAAGAGGACAGGTGCATAACAGAATGTGGGAAGCAATCTGGGATAAAGCATTTGGGATTGCAAGTTTTCTGCTGGCTCTTTTCTTTGGTGCAGCACTCGGAAATGTGGTAAGAGGGGTAAACCTTGGAATGGTCGAAAATGGTGTTTCTACACAAGAAGCTCATTATTTCTTTTTGGCACTTTGGAACCCAACTTTTGATCCGCTTGCAGAGCATCAGGGAGTTATTGATTGGTTTACCTTGTTATTGGGACTTGTCGCTATTGTTACATTAACCATTCACGGAGCAAATTGGATTATACTTAAAACCTCCACAGATCTAAATCAAAGACTTAAAAAAGTTATTTTTAAATTGAATTTTGTATTGCTGGCACTGGTTGTAGCTTCGGCTTGTTTATGGCATTATGTAAAACCCTTTCCTTTGAATAATCTGCAAACGCATTATTGGCTTTGGATATTCCCAATAATTGGTGCAGTAGGCCTAACCGGGTTGTTCAGAATTAATAAATTCAAAAAAGACAGTAGTGGTTTTATATTTTCTTCGATGTTTATTTTCGGGAGTTTTGCAACCACCATCGCTTCTTTGTTTCCAACATTATTACCTTCTACAAATCGAGTTAATCCCTCACTGACTGTACATAATGTAGCAGCTCACGAATACGGACTTTCAGTAGGTTTGGGTTGGTTTATAGTTGCCGCTATTTTGGTTGTGATATATTTCATCATTCAGTTCAGAGTATTTAAAGGAAAAATGGATGATGTGGGATATGGAGAGCATTAATTAAAACTGAAAGAGGCTGCCCGGTTGTGCAGCCTCTTTATTTTTCAATCATTTTTATTCGTGAAAATTATTCAGAATTCTCATCCTCAATTTTTTTAAACATCACTTTTTAGTTTTATAGCTAAAATTTCTCCTGTTGCACAAATAATTCCTTTTGCAGAAAGGGTCATATCTACCCATATTTTTCGACCTTCGATACTTCGCAGTTTTCCTATCAATTCCAGTTCTGTTCCCATGGGTGTAGGTGCTTTGAAATCGACTTTAAGCGATGCCGTTACACATCTTACAGGAATAGTTTCTGTATTTTCAAGATCAATATTCTCCGCAACACAAGTAAAGGCTGCGGCAGAACCTGTGCCGTGGCAATCCAAAAGAGAAGCCACCAAACCTCCGTAAACACTGCCGGGAAGTGCTGTGAATTTTTCGTCTGGCGTAAAATGGGCAATAGTTTCATCATCGCCCGCCAAATACGTTTTCAACTGATAGCCAAAGGGATTATTCCTTCCGCATCCGTAACAATGTGCCAGTTCATCTGGATACAAATCCTGAATGGCTTTAGATTTATTTTGCATCGTTAGAATTCAAAAAAATTATTTCACAAGTTCGTTCTTTTTTTCTTTCCAATCGTTAATTCCTCCAGCATAATTCAGAATGTTTTCAAAACCGTGTTTTATAAGAATGGAATAAGCAATTGCCGCACGTGCACCACTTTGGCAATGGATGATGACAGGTTCTTTTTTATTGATTTTATCCAGATTTTTTTCAAGTGTATTTAAGGCAATATTTTCAACACCGTTGATATGACCACTTTTGTATTCGTTTTCGGTACGGACATCAATTTTCTGAATGTTTTTGTTTTCCAAATACGATTTAAAAGTATCTGTATCAATGGTTTTTACTTTTTGTAAAGACAAGTTGTAATCTGAAGGATTGGTAATGTAACCATAAATATTGTCCATTCCGATACGCATCAGTTTTCGGGTAAGGTCTTCGATATGATTTTCTTCGGCAACTAGAATAATCTGATTTTGGTAATCGACAATTGAACCAGCAAATGTGGAGAATGTTTTCATATTTTCAATCAGAAAACTTCCCTTAATAAATCCTTTACCTGAAACTGATTTTGGACGGGCATCTATAACGGTTAACCCATTTTTAATTGCATTATCGATCTCCTTCTGATTGAGTTCAGTAAGTTTTGGCACTTCAACCAATAGTGGACGATCTGCTTTGTTCAGGTGTTTCATCATCACAAAATATTTTGGCGGAGCTGGTTGGTCTTTCAAAATATAAGTTACAAAATCGGCTTCTTTTCCTGAAAATTGTAAAGCTGGATTAGTTAGTTTTTCTTGTTTCAAAGTAGATTGCGGAATATTGCTCAAACTTTTCCCGCAGAAAGAACCTGCTCCGTGTCCAGGCCAGATTTCTGTGTTATCGGGTAATTTCAAGAATTTTTCAATAGAATGATAGAGTTGTTTTGCACCAACTTTCTGCGACCCAATTTGTCCGGCAGCTTTCTCCAATAAATCAGGACGACCGACATCGCCTACAAAAATAAAATCTCCGGTAATGGCTTTGATTGGATTTGAAGTTCCATCTTTTACCAAAAACGTAATGCTTTCAGGCGTATGTCCCGGGGTGTGTATTACGTCAATTATAATCTTACCTATTTTGATTTGATCTCCGTCTTTTAGTCCTTGATGTGGAAAATCATATTGCCAGTCTTTTCCGCCTTCGTCAGACAGATATAAGGGGGCATTGGTCGCTGCTGCGAGTTCTCTCGAACCGCTGAGAAAATCAGCGTGAATATGGGTTTCCGTGATGTGTGTTATGCTCAAATTATTTGCCTTAGCAATTTCCAGATAGGTATCAATATCTCTTTTCGGATCGATGACAATTGCTTCTTTTGTTTCTGTATCACCAACGATATAACTTGCCTGCGACAATGTTTCATCATAAATACGTTCAAAAAATAAAGTTTGAGCAAACGAGGTATTAGAAAGTAAGAGTATTGCTACCAACCAAAGAAAACTGTTTTTTAAAAAGATGGATTTCATATATTAATTGCTTTAAAATTTCAATGTTTAAAACTATCTACACTAACTTTAGTACGTTATTAGTGTAGTAATAAATCCTCAAAATTAGCATTTACAGTTTGGGCAGAAAGTAACATAGGTTACATAACAAAAAACGAGGACATTAAATCCTCGTTTTTTATGATACCCTTTAAACAGATTTTTTTAAACAGAGTTTTCCATCGCTTCAAATACACAATCCACCGCCAAACTAAATGCAGGCATTCCACCGGTAATGGCTACCGTTTCGCAAACGCCAAAGAGTTCTTTTACGGTAGCTCCGGCTTTTAAGGCTCCTTTGGCGTGCAGTTTTGCAGGTTCTTTGTGCATTCCCCCAATCAGTAAAGCAAAATGTACCAACTGCTGGGTTTTCTTGTCCAGAGGATTGTTGTAAATGAGTTTTTCGCGGTATTTCTCTATGACTTCTATCACATCTGTTTCTTCTGAAAGCTCAGCAAGTTTTATTCTTTTTTCGATATTTTCCGGAACGAAACCCAACAGCTCTTCGTATTTTTTTCTGATGTTTTCCATTAGCCAATAAGACTTGAGGTATTAGGCCATTCCATATATTCAGCTGGATAAATTCCGTTTTGACGCATCAGCATATCCACCTGTCCCAAATGATAGGAATGATGCCCGAACGTAATCCACAAAAATGCCATTACCGTGTATTTCCGTCCCATAAATGAAACGGTTTTGTTCAAATCTTCTTCGGTATAGGTTTTCAGAATTTCAAATCCTTTGGCAAAAACGTCTTTGTATTTTTCGACCAATTCTTGTCCGTCGGCAATGTTTTCCAACAAAGAGGCGTTATCGGGTTTTGGGATTGCCAATCCGTTTTTGCCTTCTTTCATTGCCTGAAACCAATGAATTTCTGCCAATACAAAATGACGGATTAATCCACCTATATTAATCGTATTAACACGTGTTCCGAGATACATCACTTCGTTGTCAATCGGTGTACTTTTAAATATCTCATCGGGAACATCTTTCAGTAATTCCAAAGTCTGAAGATACAATTGTTCATGAATGCTTAAAAATCGGTTGAATTCCTGTACTGTTGCTTTATTTTCCATTTGTTCCTTAGATTTCAAATTTTTGTAAAATTAATTTGAAACGGAATTTCATACAGTAACCATTGTTACAGAAGCCTGCTTTTTATATATTTTATTGGCTACATTAATTAAGAGCAACCTTTTTATAAATCACATTTATCGAGTTATCGTTTCTTTCATTCTTCTCCATACAATAATACTGGAAATAAAGGTAATTATTCCTGCGATGTGAACAGCCCATTCCAATCCGAAGAAATTGCCAACTATTCCTGCCATCAATGCACCGATAGCGTAACCCATATCCCGCCAAAAACGATAAACCCCTAAAGAAGATGCCCGCCAGCTTGGGTGAGCAGTGTCGCTTACGGCGGCCAACAAAGCAGGATAAACCATCGCTGTACCTATACCTAAAAATACTGAACCAATCAAACCGGAGATTAAAGGTTCAAACCACTCAAAACCTATAACAATATGCCCTAAAACCTGCACGAACATTCCCCAGACAATCAAAGGCTTTCTGCCTATTTTGTCGGCTAATGGTCCGGTAACGATTTGCCCTACGCCCCAAACTACAGGATAAACCGCTTTAATCCAGCCGATACCTTCCAAGCCTACTCCCATAGACATAAAGAGCAAAGGGAATACACCCCAAGACATTCCGTCATTCAGGTTATTTATCAGTCCTGCTTGCGAAACAGAAAATAGTTTTTTGTTTTTGAATGATGTTTCTTTGAACACCCACCACAAATTCGGCTTGTGAGTTATCCCATTAGAAGATGTTTGTATTGCTTCTAATTGAGCGAATTGCCGGGTATCTTGTATCACAAAAATGGAAAGCAATAATCCAACAAAGGTATAAGCAATTCCGATATAAAAAGGCTCTGGTCTCAGTCCGTAATGCGATGCTAAATAACCCGTAAGCAATGCCGTTAATCCGACCGCTCCATAACCTGCAGCTTCGTTTAGTCCCATTGCCAAACCTCTATTTTTCTTACCTACCAAATCAATTTTCATATTGACCGTCATAGACCAAGCCAATCCTTGGCTGATACCAAGTAATACATTGGCAAATAAAATCCAATTCCAAGATGGTGCAAAAGCTAAAAGAAATGGAACAGGCAGACCAAGTAACCAACCCCAAATCAAAACTTTCTTTCGGGTATATTTGTCTGCCAGCACACCCGAAATCAGGTTGGTGAATGCTTTGACAACACCAAAAGCAATGATAAATGAAAAAACAACAACATCAGATTTAATATGGAATTCTTCCGTACCAACCAACGGAACGAGGGTTCTTTCCAAGCCGACCATGCCACCCACCATCATATTGACCAATACTAAAAGAGAAAACTGTTGCCAATTTTCTCTCAATCCTAAGCTTATCTTTTCCTTACTTTTAATCATTCTACCTTTTCATATTTAAGCTTATAATCGCCTATATGAATTTTACTTTGCTTGATTTTTTTGTGGTTGCGGAAATAGTTGATAATGCCCACAACGAGTAAAAGCCCGGATATAACGAACAAGATATATTCAAAAATAACAGCCTCGTTACCATCAACAAGCTTGTTGACACTAAGTCCAGCCACCAAAAAATACATGGAGCTTCTTAAAAATGACAGAAATGTCGATTGATTGGCAAGAAATGTACGTTGGATAGCTAATTCTTCTCTAAGTATCAGGTCTTTTTTGAAAGGTGAATTTATTTGTTCGCCTTTGGTTTCTTCCATAGTGTTAGTTTAACAATTCTATGTTATTGCGGTTTAGTTTTATTTTTCCTTCATTTTCCAATGCTTTCAGCAATCGTGAAATTACTACACGGGAACTGTTGAGTTCGTAAGCAATTTCCTGATGGGTTTTGGTAATAATATTGGAATTGTTTATTTTACTCTTTTCCAACAAATAATTATAAAGTCGCTTATCCATATTGGTAAACGCTATATTGTCTATGGCAGCAAGCATTTCATTAAAACGGTTGTTGTAACTTTGAAATACGAAAGCACGCCAGCTTTTATATTTGCCCAACCATTCTTCCATTTTGCCCACAGGAATCATGGCTACCAAACCGTTATTTTCAGCCACCGCACGAATTTCACTTTTTTTGTCGCCCATGCAACAGTTAAGTGTCATGGAGCAAGTGTCGCCTTTTTCGATAAAATAGAGCAACAGTTCGCCTGTATCAAAATCTTCCCGCATGATTTTGATGGCTCCGCTAATCAGCAAAGGCATGGTTTTGATGTATTTTCCTATATCGATTAACACATCGCCTTCCTTAAATTCAACCAGCTTCGCTACTGAAATTATTTCGTCAATCAGCTCTTTTTCAAATATACCCCGATAGGTTTCACGGATTAATTCTTCCATAGTTATTTTGATTTAATGAGGCAGCTTATTTTTTATCAGACCGTAAAGCCACGTTCCTAATACCGCTCCTAAAATTACAACTAAAATCGGGAAATAACCTGCTCCTGTCATTACAAACATAGGACCCGGACATGCTCCCGCCAATGCCCAGCCTAAACCAAAAAGAATACCACCTATTAAATAGCGTGGAATACTTTTATCCTTGTCTGCAATGACAATGGGATTGCCATTCACGTCTTTTACTTTGTTTCTTTTGATGTACTGTACTATGATTATTCCCACTGCTAAAGCTGTACCCATCAATCCATACATGTGAATGGATTGAAACTGGAACATTTCATAAATGCGAAACCATGATGCGGCTTCGGATTTGTACATAACAATCCCGAAAAATGTTCCGATTAGTAAGTAAACTATGTTTTTCATTGCTTTTAAAAATTAAAATTTGTTATTAAATTCAATTGGTTGTAATCGCTTCTTTGTGCAACCAGTTGTGTATTATGCTCGTTTTTGTTTTGTTTCCAGACATACAGCAACTCGACATGAAGACCTTTTAAAAAATTGGTAAACTCGTAATGCAGTCGTGTATTGATCTGGTAATAATCATCGATATTGTATTTGTTTAATTCATAGTCATCTGTTACTGCTCCATGGGTAGTGGTGGCATCGATATTCAAAAATAAATGTTTCCAATTGTACTGATATCCAAGAGCAAAGACATTAACTCCGCCCAATCCTTCAATACGGCTTCTGGGCATGGAAGTATAAAACTGATCCCGCCCCAATTCTTTCGGGAATAAGTACCTGCCGGACTCAAAAGATTTCGAATACGCAGCCTTGATTTGAGAAGCTCCGTTTTTATATTTCAGCATAAAACTGGCAACCTGTCCGTTTTCGTTCGGTTGCACGTATCGGTTTTCGTAAGCCAGTTTCTTTTGGTAGGCACCTGGTATCTGATACGTATAAATCATGCCAAGCTCCCAATTCTTTTTTACATACTCCAATTGCAACCAGGAGGTGTTAATGAATTTATCCAAATGAAAATTCCAGAAATTGGCTTTCAAATTTTTAAATTCTTTTCCCAAATGTACAATCGCTAATCCTTGTGAATGAGTTGTTTCTTCGTATTCTGCTTTTTCTCCGTTTGGTAAATAGCCGTTATCGGTAAGTCCTATTACTTCTTCCATTGGAAACCATTCGGTCATCGATCTTGGAGAAACTCTATGAATCCAAGCCGCATCAGCCTGAATTTTTTCATCTTTTAGATGCAGCCAACCTCCCTGAAAGGCAAATGGCTTCATTCTTCCATCGCTTTTATTCAATAAGGGCGTATATTCTACCGGGATTTTCCCATAGGTTACGTACGAATTTTTCCAATGATATTTGATATACAGTTCCTCCAATCTGTCCAGATCTTTAAAATTGTCCTTATGATTCACATCAAAAAGTTCCTGCTCCCATCGTGATGATTTATTGGTCTGATCGTAAGGTTTATTCAAATCTGATGAAAACACCTTATAGGTAAATATCCCTGACACACCTAACTGAAAACCTTTGTACGATTTGGTTTCATAACTCAATACACCTCCGATGGCATTGGCATGATAATCATTTCCACGATTGTTTTCTGTTGTCAGAAAATAGTTGCGGATATGACCGCTGATTTCGCCTTCTTTGAGATAGGAAACCAATGATTTATCTTCAAGGGTATCTTTTCTGTGGTTTTCTTGTGCCTTTGTTGGTTGAGAAAGTATAGCTACAACCAGCATTACCACCAGCCTTTTCATTGGTATTAAAAAATTAAAGGAAAAATAAGATGTACCATAATTAATCCTCCAATGAAAAATCCAATAGTAGCAATCAATGACGGTAACTGTAAATTACTGATACCTGATATGGCATGACCTGAAGTACAACCACCTGCGTAACGTGCTCCAAAACCAACCAATATACCTCCTATCAATAGTATAGCCAATGTCTTAGGGTCTGAAAAAGCTTCCGATCCAAAAAGCTCTGTTGGTACATATGCTTTCCCGGCACTTTCAAAACCTATTTCCTTTAAATGTTCAACCGTTTTTGGGTTTAAATCCGGTGTCTGATTGTTTGAAAGATAATTAGAAGCAACAAAACCACCGATGATAGCTCCGGTCATTACCAATAAATTCCATCGTTGTGCTTTCCAGTCAAAACAGAAAAAATCACAGGTTTTATCTGCACCGCACATGGTGCACAGTGTTCTTAAATTGGACGACATTCCAAAATTCTTTCCTACATAAAGCAGGATAAACATCGTCAATGCAATCAATGATCCGCTCACATACCACGGCCACGGTTGTAAAATCCATTCCATAAATTATAGTTTCATTCTTTTTTATTCTTGTAAATTTCGGCTTATAAAAAGAGATAGTCTGTTACATAGGTTACACAGGACTAAATATCTTCGCCTTTCATCATTTTATGCCAATACAAATAGGGAAGCATATATTTTTTTAACAGCCACAAACGCCAGTGTTCTTTGGAACTGTCAGAGATAAGCATCATTTTAAGTTTTGGGTCAGGCGTGAATTCGTTTTTGTAATTAAACTCTGCCAATACCATTTTTCCGTAACCTGTTACTAAGGGGCAAGATGAATATCCCTGGTATGATTTGTTGTCGGCAGTTTTTCCTTTTATCAGTTTAAGAATATTATCGACTACTACAGGAGCCTGCTTACGTATGGCTGCCCCGGTTTTTGCGGTTGGTAAAGCAGCGACATCTCCAATTCCGAAAATATTCGGATATTTTTTATGTTGAAGGCTATTGATATCGACATCTAACCAACCAGCGTCATTGACCAATACCGATTCTTTTACAAATTTTGGAGCTGTTTGAGGCGGAGCTAAGTGCAACAAATCAAAAGGCATTTCAATTAATGAATTGCCTTGTTGCTTTTCTCCCAAAACATTACCTTCGTTTACGATACAGTTATTGTCATCGGGAGCTACACTTTTGAAATAGACTATTTTTTTGTCGGGATCTATTTTAACGGGAGCATAAAATGGTTTAAAATGTACATTGTATCGATGGATAACTTTCATCAATGTATCCGCAATCCGCTTTATTCCAAATATGACAGTACCGGGAGTTGCAAACACTACATTTGATTTTTTGTCTAATCCATTTCTGCGAAGATAATCAGCAGCCAGATACATTATTTTTTGTGGAGCTCCTCCGCATTTGATAGGTGTTGTGGGTTGCGTGAAAACTGCATTTCCACCTTTGAAATTCTTTAGGCATTCCCAGGTATATTTCGGATCTATATAGTTACTGCATACAACTCCTTTTTTTACTGCTTCTTCCAATCCTTCTATTAAGGAAAGATCATTTACTAATCCGGGAGCAACAATGAGATAGCTGTAACTAATTACCTGTCCTTGCTGTGTTTTTATTTTGGCTTCCTCAGGAAAGAATTCTGTCACAGAATCCTGAACCCATTCTACACCCCGTGGAATCAAATCCCTCATAGGCTTTGCCGTTTTGGCAAAATCATAAGTTCCTGCTCCGACCAATGTCCAGGCTGGTTGGTAATAGTGCATTTCTGCCGGATCAATGATAACAATGTCAAGTGACTTCTTCTTTTTTAAAAGCTGAGCTGCTGTCATAATTCCTGCTGTACCAGCTCCAATTATAACTATTTGATAATGTGCTTTCATACCCTCATTATTTATGATTATTTGCAAAAGTATATTTTGGGAAAAAGAACGTCTGTAACAAATGTTACTGAAAGGCATATTTATGAAGATTAATATAAAGCTAAGTGGCTGTAGTGGTCATAATAAAGTATTTAATCATTTAAAATTGAAGTATTATGAGACACATTAAAAACATCCTTTTGTCAATAAGGGACGAAGAAAGCAAGGTAGATTTATCACCACAACATGTTATCGAAAATTCCAGGTATCTCGCTTGTTACCTTTTAAAAAAACATCAAGTTTTGAAGGAGTATGTATTGGAAAATGGATTTTCCGTATCAATCAGGAAATAGAGTTTTTCAAGAAAATTAAACCAGAGATACAGGGTAAACTTATTTTTTATAATAAGGTTTTCCAGATTGAAACAGCTTGTCCCATCGGAATGTGGCAGGTTCATAAAGAGTATTTTTCAAAAGAACTACAGAAAATAGAACAGTTATACCAATATTATAAGATTAACTGTTTGTTTTGCCAATACTATCATTCTGGTCGTACAGATAAGGACAAGGAACTTTTTACAAGAGGGCAGATTAATATTGAAAATGGTTTACATAGTCACATCTTTGATTCTGATTACAGATGTTTAACATATTATGATTATAAAGTTTCGAGAATTATTGCTGATGAACTTTTCTATGAATATTTACGGGGTCGTATTAATAATGAAAGCAATAAATTTAAAAATTTGACGGACAATGAACAAATGATTACTTGGACAGAGTCAAAAAACGCCCTTATCGAAGGTAACGCTCCTTAATGAATTCGCTCAGGTGGTTGTAAACAGTGTTATACTTGCTATATGTGCTGTGAGAACGTTTACCCTTAGCGACCATTTTTTCAAAGCCCTGATTTTGCCCCCTAAAAACTTTTAGTATGGCATCCTCCATCACGCCGACACCGAGAAACGTGAGCTTTACCTTTTGTGCGGTTGCAAAGCCCTCGTGTTTGAGCATATCTTCATAAATCTTGTCGATACGCCCCCGTATGTTATCCAGCTTTTGGTTAATACTCAAAGCTTTGGCACTCTTTCCCTCAACTCTTCCATACTTTAAATCCCAATTATTGGGGTTAATTTCCAACTTTGTTCCGAAAGTCTTGGGTGTGCCATCAATGTTCCTATAATGGCTACCGCTCCATTCTTTTTAGGCTCGTTTTTCTTTAGGTAGAAAAGTAGCTTAAACGTTGACCTTTTCGTCTGTTCCATAACTCAATTATTTAATGTTTATAATTAAAAATCAATGAGTTACAAGGGAATATGAAAATGAATACAAAAGACTGAAATATAATCAGTTATATTATTGTTGGTCAGGTTGTAACCAGTGACGATTTAGTAACCTAACCCTGTCTTTTTACGCCCAAAAACTAAAGTACAGTGACTTCCAATCGTAGATCCACGTTTTATAAACTACTGTGTTTTAGCGGACTTCGCCGTTTTGCTTATTTTTGCTTTTTGCCATTATTTTTTTTAAAGAAAAATTTTGAGAAACCAGTTGGTTGCGTATTTTAGCAACCGATTGGTTTCATATTTAAAATCGAAAAAATGAGAAAATTAAAATTACAGGTCCAGATGTCCATTGATGGATTTATAGCTGGCTTAAACGGCGAATTGGACTGGGCCGGCATTGAATGGTCGGACGACATTAAACAATACGTCGATGGAATCACTAACCCCGTTGATACCATCTTACTTGGAAAGAATCTGGCAACGGGATTTATTCCCTATTGGGCATCTGTTGCGGCAGACAGCAGCAACCCGGAACGTCAGGCGGGAGTCTTTTTCACCCAAACACCGAAGGTCGTTTTCAGCAAAACGTTGACCACTTCAGCGTGGGAAAATACGGAAATTGAAAATCTCGACTTTGTAAAGAAAATCAACACGCTGAAGAAACAACCGGGAAAAGATATGATTGCGTATGGCGGAAGTAAGTTTGTATCTTCATTAATCAGGGAAAACCTCGTAGATGAATTTCACTTATTTATCAATCCGGTCATACTGGGAAAGGGAATGCCCATTTTTCAGGAGATAGGTTCGACGCGAAACGTAAGCCTGGTGTCCACCAGACAGTTTGAATGCGGTATCACCGTGCTTTTATACAAACCCATTTAAGATGCGAAGAGACATTTTTCAGGCAGTAGCCGATCCGACAAGAAGAGCAATTATCGCCCTCATTGCTACACAAGCACTGACCCCCAATGCAATAGCTGCCTATTTTGACGTAACCCGGCAGGCCGTATCAAAGCATCTTCGTATACTAACAGAATGCGAACTGGTTAAACCGGAACAAAAAGGAAGAGAGATATACTATCACCTGGAGATCAACAAAATGGAGGAAATTCGTTTCTATCTTGAGAAGGTACGTAGTATTTGGGAAGGAAGATATAACCAGTTGGATAAACTTCTGGCTCAGCTAAAATCAGAGACATGAAAACGCAAATACATACAGATTTCGAAAAACTTACCTTTCAGGCAAAAAGAGAATTTGATGCCCCCGTTTCATTGGTGTGGAGAGCCTATACGGAAAAAGAACTGTTGGACCGCTGGTGGGCTCCCAAACCATGGAGTACCCAGACCGTAAGCCTTGATTTTCGGGAAGGCGGGAAATGGGTTTACGACATGGTTGGCCCCAACGGTGAACGAAGCCGTGCCATGCAGATTTTTTCCGAAATCGTTTTTGAAAAATACTTTTCCGGAATTGACACCTTGTTGACCAGGATGGCAACATAAATGAATCGATGCCGGTGGCAAACTGGAAAAATACATTTGTGGAAACAGAAAAAGGAACAATCGTAATTGTTGAAGCCCAATATCCAACCCGGGAAGCATTGGAATTTGTAATAAAAATGGGCATGGACAAGGGTGTTTCCATGGCGCACGACAATCTCTCGGAGGTACTTGAAGCACTTCGGTAAACCCAAATATTCCAACAAATATTCAGAGAAAATGGTTACGATAGACATATTACGGGAAATCGCCCTTTCCCTTCCCGAAGTAACCGAAGAACCCCATTTTGAAAAAACATCGTTCCGGGTAAAGAACAAGATCTTTGCAACGTATGACGAAAAGCACAAAAAAGCTACGCTGAAACTTTCAGAAATAGACCAGAGTGTATTTTCAGCCGTCGACCAAAGCATCATTTACCCGGTGAATAACAAATGGGGGAAACAGGGTTGGACAATCGTTGAAACAACTAAGGTCAACAAAAAACTATTTACCGACGCAATGAAGGCCGCCTATTGCGAAGTTGCGCCGAAAAAACTGTCAACTATTTTACGTTCGGGCTCTAACCTGTAACAATCTCGGGTGAACCGTCCACGTCGGTGTTGGCAACAAAATGAACCAGCTATGAAAAAATCGCATATTATTGAGCTCCCGGAATACTTTGACTATTTTATCAACCTCAACGAGGATATCGAGCTTAGCGAGGCGTTCTGAAAAAGTATCACGCAGATTGACGGGATAGACATCGATCAATTAAAACAAATTGGTTTAAAAGTGTATGCTGAAGGAAAATGGACCGTCAATAAAATAATTCAACACCTTACCGATTGGGAGCGAATTTGGTGTTACCGAACCATTGTTTCTATCAGAAAGGAGGGCTCCATTCCCGAAGGTCTTGAACAGGAGATTATGGCCGATAACTCCAATGCAGATGAGTTACCTATCGAGCAGCTCATAGCCGAACTACGTTGTGTTCGATTGGCAACCCATGCCCTTTTTGAGACATTTAACGACGAGATGTTGCAGACAAACTGTAAATTCTATAAATATCAGATGTCGGCCCTGGCCATTGGATTCAGCATTATCGGTCATCAATTGCATCATTTTGGTATTATTCGGGAAAGATATTTTCCTCTTGCCGGATAGCACCGTTTTTGTACAGCGTAATCATATATTACTTTGGATTTAAACTGATAAAAAACAAAAATGGAAATCAAAACCGCCTATAATATTTGGGCAGAAATTTATGACACCAATAAAAACAGAACAAGAGACCTTGAAGCCAATGCACTGCAAAAGGTTCTTCAAAACCTGTCTTTTTTAAACTGCCTGGAAATTGGCTGCGGCACGGGCAAAAACACCGAATGGCTGGTCTCCAAAGCCGAAAACATTCTGGCAATAGACCTATCCGATCAGATGTTGGCCAAGGCAAAAGCTAAAATCAACTCAGACAAAGTTGTCTTCCTTCAGGCAGATATTAACGAAAAATGGGATTTTGCCGGTATGGCTCAGTTCGACCTGGTAACATTCAGCTTGGTTCTCGAACATATCGAAGACCTGGATCATATTTTTCAGGAACTTAGCCGGGCCGTCAAACCTAACGGGCACGTATACATAGGTGAACTCCATCCGTTCAAACAATATGGGGGAAGCAAGGCAAGGTTTGAAACCGAAGAAGGCTTACAGGTAGTAACCTGTTACACGCATCATATTTCTGAATTTACGGGTGCAGCGAAAAAGTTCGGATTTGCCATCGAGGCGCTGGACGAATTTTTCGATGACAACGACAAATCGCAAATCCCGCGAATATTGACTCTTCTTCTTAAAAAGATAGGCTAACCATCAGGAATGTCCTGACGAAGGAACAAATAGAAGCGAATTTTAATTAAAATGGATCAGTATGTCGCCGAGAAATATTCTGAAGGCCTGGATCGACGCATTTAACAATGCGGACCACGAGCGCATTTCCGAATTATATGCCGACAACGCAACCAATCATCAGGTGCCCAACCATCCCGTCGTTGGAAAACCCGCCATCTGCCAGATGTTTGCGGACGAATTTTCTAAGACCAAAATGACCTGTATACCCGAAAATATTTTTGTCGACGGTGATTGGGCAATACTGGAATGGAAAGATCCCAACGGCCTTCGGGGCTGCGGGTTCTTTCAGATTCAGAACAACAAAATCGTCTTCCAGCGTGGCTATTGGGACAAATTATCCTTTCTGAAATTCCATAACTTACCGATCGAGGTGTAGGACCGGGGCGATTGCCTCCTTAATCTGCGCACTATATCAGTTTCCCGTTCTTATAGTTTTCCTTTTTTATCGTCTTTTTCGTCTTCGTGTCAATGTACACGGTTTTCCCATTCCTTCGACCGTCCTTTATTTTCCGAAGCTCCTTAATATCCTTTTCCTCATCATAGTAAACAAATTCACCCGAAAACAATTGTCCGTTTGTTGTATAGTATATTTCGTAGATCTCTTTCCCCATAGCGTACTCCGCCTGAACGCTAACCTTTTGCTCGTGGTAATAAGTCGTCCAGAGCCCCACTTTATCATCCTTGTAGTACCTCCCTGTCATCAAAGGCTTATTATCAGCATCGTACCATCTATACTCCCCATCCCGGTAGGCGGTGATCCCACCAGATACCATTTTGTTAATTGAGATAAAGAATACAACTTCAAACAATTCATGATTGATTTCTCCATTTTTCGTTAACCAATATTCCTGGCTTTGAGAGGCACCTAATACATCGTATAGGGTAAACCGGCACTTATAGCTACTGTCGGTGTTGTCGTAAATTTCAAATTTTTTGCCCGGTTTGACACCTGCACTATCATAACTCACCAGCTCCACCAAATCGCCGTTCTTAAATTGCTTAACACACAATGGCTTGTTAAACCGATTCCATTCAATATATTCTCCGTCCAGTTGATTGTTTTTATAATTGAAGGTGGCCAAAACCCTCCCGTCCTTAAGATACTGTATCCATTTCCCTTCCCGCAAATCGTTAACGCAATTACCTTTATAGTATACAGAATAGATTTCACCGTTATCGTCTTTATAATTATTCCGATACATCCATTCCCCTTCTTTTACGTCATCTCTAAAGTTGCCTTTTACCTGAACTTCATTGAGCGAATCACGTAATTCATATGAGCCGTTCAGCCTTCCATTTTTGTAGTATGTCGTTTCCCAAACTTTCCGGTACACCATTCGTTTACATGTATCCGACGGGCTCCGGGTTTCATCAATCTCAGAACAGGGATACTCCTCTTCCTCCAGAAAGGAATACCGGGTGGACTTTCCATCAAGAATGCCATTTGAATAATTCACCACCTGATACGGTTCTCCCGAGTAGGGTAAGGTATTTCCGTTGGGGTCGGCCCATTTTGTGTAATAGTATTTCCACTCACCTACTTCTTCCCCTTCCAGATATCGCCCCTCACTTCGTAACGCACCCGACAGGTCATAATTCTTCCAGTAACCCGACTCGTGCCCCTCGTGATAGGTTCCATCCGTTGTCAGGATCAATTTGCTCGTATCGGTCTGAATTCCCTGGCCGAAAAGAAGCTTGTTGAGATCACGATAAACCCTATATTTACCATGCAATACATCATTCCTATAAGATCCCACGATTACACTGTCACCCTGCACGTCCTGGAATTGGCCATTCTTTTTATCATTGGAATAATTGGTAAATAATATGAGACGTTCCGCTTCCTTTCCGGTACGGAACAGTCTAAAGGTCCCGTTTTTTTATCGTTGAGGTAGTTCCCGACGAACTTAAGATTCAGTTCGTCGGTGTCGTCGTCATAATAATATTCGGTATACGGCCCATTCCTAAGACCTTCCTTATAGGTTATTGACAATTCGACTTTTCCGGATTTGTAGATCTTCTCCACTCCACTTTTCATTCCGTTTTCCATGACGTATTCGCTCTCCTAATTTCCGTAGTCGTCGTATTCCACAAATGTTCCATATTCTTTTCCGTTAAGGAAATAACCTGATTTTTTCAGCCTTCCATCCGGATAATACAGTTTCATGGGGCCATTCATCTTTCCATGGGACATTGAATATTCTGCTTCAAGTTCGCCGTCTTCACCATATTCTTTAAATAGGCCATGTTCCACGCCGTTTAGGTAGTTCCCCACCTTTGTCAGTTCCCCATTCTCCTGATACACTTTTACAAGACCATTTAATTCTCCGTTTGCCAGTGTATATTCAGCTTTTACGACGCCTCCGGGATAGTAGTCCGTTTTCTTACCATTGTCCGGATCATAAATCCCGGCTTTTTTGATAAGGGTGAAGTTATACGCAGTCAAACTATTGGTTTCCCATGTATACTCAGTGTCGTCGCGCTTTTGAATGGAAATTTTGAGAATATAATTCGAGTTTGCATAGGTGGATACAATTTCTTTGTTTTCGATCTCACTATTTACAAGCTTAAAGCCCGAAGAAGATAGTGCGTTTTGAATTACCGAATAAGACTCCTTGTTAAAAACAGAGTACGAAATTTTATTCGGGAATCCATCGTAAGTATAGAGGTGGAACCAGGCCTGCGCCTTTTCACTGAAACGATCTTTGTTGAAACTCCAGGAGATGGTATTGTAGCTGGTGGAGCTTCCCTTCTCTGAATCAAAATACACCCATTTCCTGGCATTCAGCGATTGGTTGACATCCTGCCAATTCTTTTTACTGCAAAGGGTCATCAGGTCTGTTAGGGTCAACTTTTGACCGAACATTCCGGAACTAAAAAGAAATGTCAGGACAAGATACAGTGAAATTCTTTTCATGGTTTAGTGGTTACGATTTAAGGGGTTAAGATATCTTAAGGCTTTAGTATTTGCGTAGACGGGACGGGGTTGGGCCAGGGAAACCCAATGAACCGGTCGGATAGCAGAAATTAGATGTGGTCGATTGCGAAACCACCGCATTGTCTTAAACATAAGCATCATTTAGTGATTTCGTCTATTTCGATGGGCAAATAAAGAAAACCGCTAAGGCCCAAATATACGGGGCACTTCGTAAGATGTCAAGAGGCGTTCAATAAATCATCCCGTCCGGAGGATGCTGTATTTTGGGAAGAATCTGAAATGTTTCAGGAATATGGAGAGATTATTACTATCTAATTTCACATCTCCGAGGGAGGAAAAAGATCCCTGCGCGTATTGGATAAGTGGCTGTTTTGTTATATAGGATCGCAGGATACTATCCCCCCTATTCAGGAATTTTCCATTCTATATGTTGAAGGCGTGAATAAATTTTTTTCATTGTATTTATCAATTCGAATTCTGTCGGCAGTTTACCCAATACCAATTCTCTGAATGTGGTGCGGTAAGCAGTTTTTATTTTACTCCATGTATCTTCAGTATGGCTAAAAATAATGGCCTTTGCGGGGTGATTCGCCAACCATAGATTATTGTTCTTGAAGCTCTTCCTGTCATTCATTCCAACCTTTATAAGCATTTCGTCAAAATTCGGACTATCGAAAAATGATATCACCCGTTCATCTTTCAGCATCTGATGAAGGTCGTAAACATGCCTTATTTTGTTGGCAAGATCCGTATATGGGTTTTCGGTTTGTGAAAATCTGACAAGACTCATTATCTTTTCGCAAAGCGTTCTTTCCTTACTCAAGACATTTACGGTAAAGGGCAGAATACTATATTGACCAATTAACTCATCTCGACCTTGCGCCATCATCATTTCCGTAATGTAACTACAGACGGTCGCAAGCCCGTGAGGTTCAGCACTCCCCAGCCATGATGCTTCTATAACAATATGTTCTCGTACCTGCCCGAAGATTCCGGTGAAGTCTTGCCTGGGATATTTATGAGCTGTTTTACGTATCATTCCCCTCTTGTTCGTAATACCAACTATTTCCTCTTCTGGTATTATCCGTGCGACAGCTTCGGTAATTGCTTTCAACTTACTTTTGAGTTGATTCCTGGATTCGTTTCTTTGGGCCAAAACTACAATATCAACATCCTCGCTAAACCGATCTATCAGTCGATGGCACTTTGAAAGAGCAGTTCCCCCTTTAAAGACGGCCTCCCCAGCAATTACCGAATGAAATATGGCATGCAATGCAACTGTTACCCAATAATCCTTTTCCACATAGATTTCAGGAATACCGAGTCGTTCTGCAGTTGCAATAACCGCATCCTGAAAAAGCTGTTGATTTTCGTGCAGATTCATATTCAACGTATATTCCAGAAGTCCACAAAACGCAACAAATCCTTTCCGATTCCGAAGTCAAAAATACTCAGCGGATTTAGGCTATCCTTTAGTGCCTTTACCGGCTTGGCCGGGTTGAGTTCGTTTAGCAAAGATCCGACAAAAGCCCTCACCCTTGGAGGATATTTCAACGCTATGGCAACCAACTTATCGCGCTCTTTCTCCGGTAGCCTTTCGAATTTTTTAAGCATGAATTTGACCCCTTCCTTTTTTCCCATGTCAGAAATGTTTTTAAAATCTTTCAGCACATCCAGCAATTCCAAAAGATAATAATTGTCATCGGTTACATCTTCATAACTTTTGATCGGTTTAATTCGGATATTCCCCACTTTAGCAACGATACGCTTATCTCTGCTTGCAACACGAATATCTTTGGGGACCTGGGTTGTCAGCCCCAACCTGTTGTACAAAGCAAGTCCGGTGATGTAAGCGATTCGCTTCCCCCGCTCAAACAAATAGGGCCTGAGTAATTCTTCTTCTCGGGGGCGAAGGGGGCCGAAAGTGCTTTTTCTTGGCTTATAAAACACCCCTGTAGACGCCCTGCGGATTACCTCCTTTTTTACCAACCTCTCCAGTGCCTTTGCAGCGGCACTATATTCATCCGAAGCAATAGGCAGCTCACCGTACGTGAATGTAGTACCGTACGGAATTTCCGCTATTTTTTCCGCTATTTTTCCAGCTACCCTCATGGCTACAAAATTAATTAAAAATGTCAAGTATTTTGCACGTTTTACTTGACATCTAATTGATATACCTCTTCATACTCAACAAAAACATTGACATTCAATTACATATGAACCCACGACGCCGGTTATCAAGCGATCAGACACAGTGGCGATGGGAAGTCTTTGCCGTTAAGGATTCCTGAACTTACGCTACCAAAGCAGAAAATCCACCCCTTTTCATCGAATGGAAATTTCCCGTTGCCCATCTATTCGTAACAAGTAATCAGCAATATTATGCGTTTCAAAACCCGAGAATACCGGCTTAAAATATTTGATATAGTTCAATAATTCATCAACGGACAAGACCTTCACGTATTGAAATTCTTCGTTCGGCTTTTTGTTAGTCAAAACAATAAGATTCCTGACGGGAATCTTTTTATCACCCCAATGGTGATTGTTTAATCGTATTCCACTACTTTTTATTTCCTTATTAAATAATCTAAATAAGGCGAAACTTGTACGTTGTATTTGCTCGACAGGCGAGCGTAAGCTCAAACTCTCCAACGACTTATCACTCCAATTTTTGGTCTCAATCAGAAAGATTCCGGAAGGTCCAACAAGGATGTGGTCGATTTGAATAGATTTAATGTAATCATTCTCCCGACGGTTACGAATCGCAGGATGAAAAGTAACTGAAAAGTCGTTGATTAGATGATAATCATCGGACAAGGTCTCAAGGGTTTTGAAAACTTTTTGTTCACCCAAGGCACCATAAATGAAACTGTTTAAACTGTCAACTACCGCTTTTTTTCGTTCAAGTTCGGAAAGAGCTATTTGCGCGCTTAGCCTTACAGCTTCCTCCGGATCTGATTCTATAAATCGTAACCGCTCCAGCTTATTTTGACAATTACTTTTGAGCCGCTCTTCGAATTGAATTTCCTCCTTGTAAAATTCAGCTTCTCTATTCCGCATCTTTCGCTCAAGCAGCTTTTTCCGGAAATACCGGGACAATTTCCCGTAAAACCCGTCAGGAGAAGCGTTCAAACAAAAATTAAGCTGCACCCTCAATTCTTCCAGATCACGTTTCAATAACTCTTCTGACCCTTTTCTTATATTTTCAATTTCAGAATTCAGCCGTTCCAATTCACCAGGTAGGGCATTCTTTTCAATCTCAATTTCAATTCGGTGCTTCGATATTAAATCTTGACATAAATCCGTAAAAGAGCGTTGAAATTCCATTACTTCTTTCAACGAACGAAAATCATGGATATCGTTTTCTTTAAGATGATTTTTTAAGGTTGTAAGGGAACCAATTGTTTTATAAATCTTACACATTAGTAATCTCAATTGTCATGCTAAATCCGATAAACTCCCCATACACCGCCATCCGTTCGGAAATATCTGCCTTCCCAAACGGCGAAAAAACACCTACTAAAATTAGTGAACATTCAATATTACATCAACGCCGATTGCAGAAAATATTTAGACATATACCAAAGGCACTGGTTATAAAAATGAACGCAACCGCGTCGAAAAAAAGAACAGAAATTTTATAGTGGTAGTTCCTCTTGACAAATTTCTGGGGGGGACATTGAATGCAGGCTATTCTGTTTTGAGTTCGAAGCATTCAGGAACAGTTGAATATATCATTGAAGCAGACTGATTCTAGAACAATCGCAGCCCCTGAAAATACACGGCTTTAGATCTAAAATACCAAGACGCGAAATTGAACTTGCATCTTTTTGACTCATTTGAACAGGAGAAATTATCAGGTAGTCGAATTGGGATCAAAAAAGGTGCACCGAATACATCAAGCACCAGATCAAAAAAAAAGCACCCAATCTAGTGCTCCCTTGTAGCCTCGACAGGAATCGAACCTGTATCTAAAGTTTAGGAAACTTCTATTCTATCCATTGAACTACGAGGCCAGACCGGCAAAAAAACCTGCCGGGAGCGCAAAAATAAGCCAAATCCGGAATTAACCAACAGTTATCCGCATTGTCCCTATCTTTGCCATCCGTTTAAGCATTTTATTATGAAGTTTTATAATTGGTTGATCCGCTATCGTTTCCCTTTGTCCATTGTTCTTATCGCCCTGGGTGTTGTCGCGAACGTCTACAGCTCGTTCTGGCCCGCGTTCCCGCTTTACCTCATCGGTGTCATTCTCCTTTTCAGCCATTTCTTCTTCGGTCCCATGCGCCTGATCCAGGAATATATGGAGTCCGGGGATATGGAAGGAGCCGAAAAAGTATTGAACTCCATACAGTTCCCCAACCTGCTTTATAAACCCATCCGCTCGGTTTACTATACCCTCAAGGGCAATATCGCCATGATGAAGCAGGACTTCGACGGGGCTGAAAAAATGATGAAAAAAGGCCTGGACCTGGGAATGCCCATGAAAGAAGCCGAAGGCGCCAGCCTCCTCCAGATGGGCATGCTCGCCCTCCAGAAAAACGACCTCAAACAGGCCGAAAACTATATCCGCAGCGCCCTCAGAAAAGGCCTGCCCGATAAGGAAAACAGAGCCGCCGCCTACCTCCAGATGTGCTCCATCATGATGAACAAGCGCGAGTTCAGAGCCGCAAAAGACTTTTTCCGCAAGGCCAAGGAACAAAAACCGACCACCCCGGAAATCGTAAGCCAAATCAAACAAATCGAAAAATACATCTCCCGCATCCCGGGTTAAGATATTCCCAACTTCTTCCGCAAGCCCTTTCTGCCCAACAGAAGGGGCTTGTCGTTTCAACCCTTCACCCGAAATAGTATCTTTACAATACTATGGCTAAAATCAACGAAGAACTGATCCTCCGCTTTCAGGAAGCCTACGCCCAGCTGAACCCAGAACAAAAAAAAGCCGTCGATACCATCGAGGGGCCGGTTATGGTGATCGCCGGGCCGGGTACCGGGAAAACCCAGATCCTCAGCGCCCGTATCGCCAAAATATTGCTGGAAACCGATACGCGTCCCGATAATATTCTCTGCCTCACCTATACCGACGCCGGCGTGGTTGCCATGCGCAAACGGCTGCTGCAGTTCATCGGCCCCGACGCCTACAAGGTGAACATCTATACCTTCCACGCTTTCTGCAACGATGTGATCCAGGAAAACCTGGCCCTCTTCGAAAAGCACTCCCTCGACCCCGTTTCCGACCTGGAACGGATCGAAATGCTGAAAACCCTGATCGATGGATTCCCCAAAAACCATCCGCTCAAACGCTACAGGGGGAATGTCTACTACGAAATGAACAACCTCCAGGCGCTTTTCAGCACCATGAAACGCGAGGGTTGGACACCGGAATGGATCAACGAACGAATCGATGCCTACCTGGCTTCCCTCCCCGAACGGGATGAATACATCGCCAAAAGGGCAACCAAAGAGTTCAAAAAGGGCGATATCCGGACCGACAAGATCGAAGAAGAAAAAGAAAAAATGGAGAAGCTCCGGGCGGCCGTCAATGCCTTCGAACCTTTCCAGCAAATCATGCGAAGCCGCAACCGCTACGACTTCGACGATATGATCAACTGGGTAATCAAGGCCTTCCGGGAAAACGAAGCCCTGCTCCGCAGATACCAGGAACAGTTCCTCTATATTCTGGTCGACGAATACCAGGACACCAGCGGTAGCCAGAACACTTTGGTACAACTCCTGATCAACTACTGGGACCAACCCAACGTGTTTGTCGTAGGCGATGACGACCAGTCGATTTACCGCTTCCAGGGCGCCAACGTCGAAAATATGCTGCAGTTCGCCGACAGCTATCAACAGCAACTGCTAACGGTTGTGCTCACCCGCAACTACCGTTCCACCCAACCGATACTGGATACCTCAAAGCGACTGATCGATTCCAACAAAGAACGTCTGGTGAACCAGATCCGCGATCTCTCCAAAAACCTGGTCGCCTCCCGGCCCGGCCTCATCGACATGAACACCACACCGGTGATCCGGGAATACCTTTCCCAAAGGGAAGAAATGGCAGGTATCACGCTGGAAGTCAAAAAACTCCTGGAACAGGGCGTCCAACCCGGCCGCATCGGCATCATCTATAAGGAAAACAAATACGGCGAAGAACTAACACGCTTCTTTCAGGTCCGCAATATCCCGGTCTACAGCAAGCGGAATGTCGATCTCCTTACGCTGCCCCTGGCCCAGCAGATCGTTCTTATTTTCCGCTACCTGGCCAGCGAACACGATATTCCCTTCAGCGGCGACGAGATGCTGTTCGAATTGCTGCACATCAACTGGTTCGGCATACCGGCCGTAGATATCGCCACACTTACAGCCGAAGTGGCCGACAAAAACAGCAGTTCCAACTACGCCAGCCGGACCTATCTCCGGAAATACCTGCACGAACAAGCCACGCGACCCGCGCGGGACCTCTTCTCCTCCGGTATCCATGAAAACCTGAAGAAAGCTTCCCGCATACTGGAGGCCCTGATTGCGGCCGTTCCCAATCACACCCTGCAATCGCTTTTCGAACTGATCATTCGTGAGAGCGGCCTGCTGGGATATGTATTGAAACATCCGGAAAAAATCTGGCTGATGCAGGTGCTGACGGCCCTGTTTGATTTTGTGAAAGAAGAAACCCGCCGCAACCCCACCATGAAACTGGCGCAGCTGGTGGATATCATGGATACCATGCAGAAGGAAGGACTTCCTATTCCGCTGGTACAGGTTTCCGGAAACGACAAGGGCGTCAACCTGATGACGGCCCACGGCTCCAAAGGTCTGGAATACGAATACGTATTATTTGCGGGCTGCAATTCTTCTTTCTGGGAAAAGAAGAGAAAACCCGCGGGCGGCTACAAAATGCCCGACACGCTTTTTTCTTCCCTGGAGGATGGCGCGGCCGATGCTACGGAAGAACTTCGTCGCCTGTTCTATGTTGCCCTTACGCGGGCAGAAAAGCATCTGACGATTTCGTATAGCCGATACCGGGATGACGGTAAGGATCTTGAGCCCTCCATGTTTATCGCGGAAATTCAGGCCGACGGACAGCTTCCGGTGGAAAAGAAAATTATCCCCGCCGACGAGATGGCCGATTTCATGGCCCTTAATCTGGCAGAAAACGTGGCTCCGGAAATCGAACGTCTGGAAAAAGAATTTGTTTCCCGCATCCTCGAGCGTTTTACCATGAACGTTACCGCGCTGAGCAACTACCTGCATTGTCCGCTGGAATTCTATTTCCGGAACCTCGTGCGGATCCCCTCACCCAAAAACGACGCAACGGAATTCGGTTCGGCCATCCACCATGCCGTGGAAAGCCTGTTCCGAAAGATGAAGGAGCAGAACGACGTCTTCCCCGGAAAGGAAGAGTTTATCGAAGACTTCTCCTGGTATATGCGCCGTCACCGCGAAAGCTTTACCCGGGAGCAGTTTGAGCGGAGGATGGAATACGGCCGGGATATCCTGGCCAACTATTACGATCAGTACATCCATTCCTGGAACAAGATCGTAGCGGTGGAACGGAATATCCGGAACGTGGTGGTGAACGGTGTTCCCCTCAAGGGCAAGCTGGATAAACTGGAGTTTGAAGGGAAAATGGTGCATATCGTCGATTATAAAACCGGCGATCCCGATAACGGCATCAAGAAACTGAAGCCACCCAGCGACAAAGAGCCGAATGGCGGCGACTACTGGAGACAGGCCGTCTTCTATAAGATTCTCGTCGATGGACACCGCAACGGCGACTGGCAGGTGGTGAGCACCGAATTCGATTTTATCGAACCGGACAAAAAGAAGCAGTACCGAAAAGAACGGGTGGTCATTACCGATGCCGATATCGCTACGGTTACCCATCAAATCACCACCGTATGGGAGAAGATCCGCAATCACGATTTTTACACCGGATGCGGAAAATCGGACTGCCACTGGTGCAATTTCGTTAAAACCAATGAGTTGGCGGTGAGTTTGCACGCGTTGAATGCGGATGAAGGGGAAGTCTAGATTTTAGTGCTTTATTCACAGGCTACCGACCAAATTCTCCCTAAGTTTGCAAATCATTTAACGGATTTTTCATGAAGAAGGCCTTTCTGCCGGTATTGTTGTTGTTTTCCATCGTTGTTGCCCTGATTCTGGAGGGTTGTGCCAGTATGGCCCGCCCAACGGGTGGTCCGAGAGACTCCCTGCCGCCGGTGCTGTTGAAAGCCACTCCCGAAGAGTTCTCCCTCAACGCTGCCCGGATCCGGAATACCATCACCTTCGATTTTGATGAGTTTGTGGAACTGGACAATATCTTCGAAAATCTGATTGTTTCACCTACGTTGAAATCCACGCCGAACGTAACGCGTAAACTGAGAACGGTAACGGTGAAAATCAAGGATACCCTCGAGGAAAACACCACCTATACCCTTAATTTCGGAAAAGCCATCAAGGACCTGAACGAAGGAAACCCTTTCCAGGATTTCAGCTATACCTTTTCTACCGGCAACTATCTAGATTCGATGATGCTTCTCGGTAATGTTGTGGTTGCCCAGACCGGCCAGATCGATACCACGCTGATTGTTATGCTGCATAACAATCTCGACGACTCCGCCGTAATCAAACAAAAGCCCAGATATTATACCCGGGTAAACGGCAAGGGCGAATTTCTCTTCCACCATCTGCCTCCGGGCCAGTTTAAACTATACGCCCTCAAGGATGAAGGAGGAATGCAGCGCTATCTGAACCCCGACCAACTCTTTGCCTTCAGCGATTCGGTGATTAATGTCAGCGACAGCACGCCCCCGATTACGCTCTATGCTTATGTGGATGAGGCTGCCAGGGAAGAAGAGGAAAAACGAAAATCCTCAATTTCGCCGAAGGCTCCGAAACCCAGGAAAAAGCAGGAAGAAGAAAATTTTCTACGATACACCCTGAGTCTGGAAGGCGGCACCCAGGACCTGCTGAAACCGCTGACCTTTACGTTTGCGGAGCCGCTGGCCCTGTACGACAGCACCGGAATCACTCTTCTGGACTCTACCCTCCAGCCGGTTCCGGGCTATACACTCAGCCTCGACACCAGCCGCACCGTGGTTACCCTGAACCATAAATGGCCTGCCGGCACCGATTTCAACCTGGTGGTGGCCGACAGCTGCATGACCGACAGCACCAACAGGGGGGTTCTCCGGGATACCATTCAGTTTGCTACCCGAAAAGCTTCGGAATATGGACAACTGCGCATACGTTTCGTGAACTATGTCGATACCGGTGTGCCGAGAGTGCTGCAACTGATTGCCAACAACGAAGTAAAATACAGCATACCCATTTCGGCTACACCCTTCTTTGCGCCCATCTTCCAGCCGGGCGAGTACGAAATCCGCATTCTGAACGATACCAACGGGAATGGAAAGTGGGATCCCGGCACCTTCTTCACCACGCGGCAGCAGCCGGAAACGGTAACGCCTTACGAGAAGAAATTAACAGTAAAAGGCAACTGGGAGAATGAATTTGTGATCAATCTCTAGGTATCTTTGCATTATGCAACTCCCATCCGCATTACTGGAAAAAGCCGTTTTGGAATTCAGCCGTCTGCCGGGTATCGGTAAAAAAACCGCCCTGCGCCTTGTGCTGCACCTCCTTAAACAGGATTCGGAAGATGTTACCCGCTTCGGTGAGGCGGTTATCCGTATGCGGAACGAAATCAAGTTCTGCAGGCGCTGCTTTACGGTGTCGGACCACGAAACCTGCAATATCTGCAGCAATCCGATGCGCCGGCAGGACACCATCTGCGTGGTGGAAAACCTCCGCGACGTGATCGCCATTGAAAACACGCAGCAGTTTAGCGGCACCTACCATGTACTGGGCGGCATCATTTCCCCGCTCGACGGTGTCGGACCCGACCAGCTCACCATCGAACCGCTGATCAAACGGGTGGAAACCGAAGGTACACAAGAGCTGATCTTCGCCCTGAACCCCAATATCCAGGGAGATACCACCATCTACTATATCCAGAAAAAACTTCAGCATACCGGGGTCAGGATTACTACCATCGCCAGAGGCATCTCCTTCGGAGGTGAACTTGAATTTGCCGATGAAATGACCCTTGGCCGATCCATAGCCAACAGGCTTCCGGTGGAAAGCTACGTGTCGCGCTAATACAGCCCCCTTTGACGATTCGCAGGAAATTCGTACCTTCGTAGGATAATGGGCGGATTTGTTTATTGTTCGGCCCGGTAAACAGAACTAATAAACGCAGGAAAGATACCCGCATACACTCTTCTTCCCACGTTTATACTGTTCAATCGTTAACGGCATCCATCGGGTGTTAAAACAGTTATTGAATATGAGTAAAAAAACAATCCAGGAGTGTCTGAAAGACAGGATCCTGGTTATTGACGGCGCAATGGGAACCATGATTCAGCGCTACAAGCTGCAGGAGGCCGACTATCGTGGCGAACGCTTTGTTAACTGGCATCTCGACGTTAAAGGGAATAACGACCTCCTCAACATTACCCGTCCGGATATCATCGGCGCCATTCACCGCGAATACCTCGAAGCCGGTGCCGACATCATCGAAACCAATACCTTCAGCAGCACCAGCATCGCGATGGCCGACTACGATATGCAGTCGCTGGCCTATGAGATGAATTTTGCCGGGGCACAGGTAGCCCGTAAGGTGGCCGATGAGTACACCGCCGCCAACCCAAACAAACCGCGTTTTGTGGCCGGCGCCATCGGCCCTCTCAATAAAACCCTCTCCCTTTCCCCGGATGTTAACAACCCGGGCTACCGGGCCATTACTTTCGACGAAGTGGTTGCCGCCTATACCGAACAGATCCGTGGTCTTCATGAAGGTGGTGTTGATGGACTGCTGATCGAAACCATATTCGATACGCTCAACGCCAAGGCAGCCATCTTCTCCATCAAGGAATATTTCCGCAAAATTGGACAGCCGGAGCTGCCGATCATGATCAGCGGTACCATTACCGATGCATCGGGTCGAACGCTGAGCGGACAAACTCTGGAAGCATTCTACATCTCCGTAATGCACGCCAACCCCCTGAGTGTCGGGCTGAACTGCGCCCTCGGCGCCGAACAGATGCGCCCGCATATCGAAGAGCTTAGCCAGATTGCTGCGTGCTATACATCGGCCTACCCCAATGCCGGTTTGCCGAATGCATTTGGTGAATACGATGAGCAGCCCCATCAAACCGCCCATATCATCGAAGAATGGGCCAAAGAAGGCTTCCTCAATATCGTTGGCGGATGTTGCGGAACAACTCCCGATCATATCCGTCACATCGCTGAAACAGTAAAAAATTACAGTCCACGACTGGTTCCGGAAACGGAAGCGGTTCTCTAACCATATAAACCGGGCCTAATCCCGGTAAAGTAACCCAACATGAGTGCCAACAGAATATCACCCTTTCTACGTTTAAGCGGACTCGAACCCCTCGTTGTTCGCCCCGAAACCAACTTCATCAATATCGGAGAAAGAACCAATGTTACCGGTTCCAAGAAATTCGCCCGGCTGATCCGTGAAGGAAAATTCGAGGAAGCGCTGTCGGTTGCCCGCCAACAGGTGGAAAACGGCGCCCAGATCATCGACGTAAACATGGACGATGCCCTGCTCGACGGTGTGCAGGCAATGACCACCTATCTTAACCTGCTTCAGAGCGAACCCGATATTGCCCGCATCCCCGTCATGATCGACTCCTCCAAATTCGAAATCATTGAGGCGGGATTGAAATGTGTTCAGGGTAAATGCATCGTCAACTCCATCTCCATGAAGGAAGGCGAAGAAAAGTTCATCCGCGATGCACAGATCTGTAAAGCCTACGGGGCGGCCGTTGTGGTAATGGCTTTTGACGAAGCCGGCCAGGCCGACACCAAAGACCGGAAAGTGGAAATCTGTAAACGTGCCTATAAGATCCTTACCGAAAAAGTAGGGTACGCACCCCAGGATATCATCTTCGACCCCAACATCTTTGCCGTTGCTACGGGTATCGAAGAACACAACAACTATGCGGTCGATTTTATCGAAGCCACCCGTGAGATCAAACGCCTGATGCCGCTCGCCAAAGTCAGCGGCGGTGTATCCAACGTATCGTTCTCCTTCCGGGGTAACGATCACGTGCGGGAAGCGATTCACTCTGTATTCCTTTTCCACGCCATCCGCGCCGGAATGGATATGGGCATCGTGAACGCCGGCCAGCTCGTCGTTTACGACGAAATCGAACCCACACTCCGTGATCTTTGCGAAGACGTAATCCTCAACCGGAATAACAACAACAACGAAGCCACCGAAAAACTGATTGCCTTTGCCGAAACGGTAAAGGCCAAAGGTAAGGCCGAAGTAAAGGACGAAGCCTGGAGAAACGAATCCGTAGAAAAACGTCTGGCACACGCTCTCGTAAACGGTATCACCGACTATATCGAAGCCGATACGGAAGAAGCCCGTCTTAAATATGCGAAGCCGCTCGATGTTATCGAAGGACCGCTGATGGACGGTATGAATATCGTGGGCGACCTCTTTGGCTCCGGAAAAATGTTCCTTCCGCAGGTGGTGAAAAGCGCCCGGGTCATGAAAAAATCGGTGGCGGTACTCACCCCCTATATCGAAGAAGAAAAGAAAAACAACGTAAACGATAAGGGAGAAGGAGCTGCCAAAATTCTTCTCGCCACCGTAAAAGGCGACGTGCACGATATTGGAAAAAATATCGTCGGCGTGGTACTGGCCTGCAACGGATACGATATCATCGATCTCGGTGTCATGGTACCGGCCGATAAGATTCTGGAGACCGCGAAAAAGGAAAATGTGAGCATGATTGGTCTGAGCGGGCTGATCACGCCTTCCCTCGACGAAATGGTGCACGTAGCCCGCGAAATGAAACGTCAGGGCTTCACGATTCCACTGCTCATCGGTGGGGCTACAACTTCACGTACGCATACGGCGGTGAAGATCGCGCAGGAATACGATAACGGCGTGGTGCACGTGCTCGACGCCTCGCGCAGCGTTACCGTTGCCGGATCTCTCCTCGGCGAACAGAAAGCCGAATTCCTGGGCAATATCGACGCAGAATACCAAAAGGTCCGCGAAGACTTCGGAAAGAAAAAAAGCATCAAACAATACATATCCTTTGCGGATGCGCAGGCAAACGCAACCCAGATCGACTGGAGCAACTATGAGCCCGTGAAACCAACGTTCACCGGTATCCGCAGTTTCGACAACTATGACCTTTCGGAACTGAGAAAATACATCGACTGGGCGCCCTTCTTTATTGCATGGGAACTCGGCGGTCGCTTCCCCGATCTGCTGAACGATGCGGTAATTGGTAAGGAAGCGACCAAACTCTATAACGACGCGAACAAACTGCTCGACCAGATCATTGCCGAAAAATGGCTGACAGCCCGCGGTGTCATTGGATTCTGGGAGGCCGAAAAAACCGGACCGGATTCTGTTACCGTAAACAACAACGGGCAGAAAACAACACTGGAATTCCTGCGCCAGCAGGCAAAAAAAGCCCCGGGAATCGCCAACCTTTCCCTCGCGGATTTTATCGCACCGGCAGGCCATTCAAAACAGGACTATATCGGAGCGTTCGCCGTTACCATCCATGGCATCGAACCCCATCTCCAGAAATTCCAGGAGGCTCACGACGATTACAACAAGATCATGCTCCAGGCATTGACCGACCGTTTTGCCGAGGCTTTTGCCGAGTTGCTGCACGAACGGGTGCGTAAGGAGTTCTGGGGGTACGCCAAGGACGAAGCCTTGTCCAACGAAGAGCTGATCAAGGAAAAATATCAGGGTATCCGCCCGGCACCCGGATATCCCGCATGCCCCGACCATACGGAGAAATACAAACTATTCGATCTGGTGAAGGCACCGGAAACAACGGGTATCACGCTCACCGAATCACTGGCCATGTACCCCGCCGCCAGTGTCTGCGGCTGGTATTTCAGCCACCCCAAAAGCCAATACTTTGGTGTTGGTAAAATCTCCGAAGATCAGGTGGAGGACTATATCCGAAGAAAAGGATGGACCCGGGAGGATGCCGAAAGATGGATCCGCCCCAATATGGAAGAAGCCTAATCAAAATAAAAAGTCCCGCCGGGTGCGGGACTTTCTTTTAGGATCTCATTTCGAAGAAAAGACGCCGACGTTTCGGCTTCACCGTATAATTTTTTGTGATATAGGTATTGATATGGTTCATTGCTTCATCGATATCGTCGGTGAGCAATACCAGCGACAGATCCTCCTCGGAAATCGTGCCGTTTTTGGCCATGGCTACGATATGATCCATCAGATGCTTGTGATATTCCTTACCAAAAAGCACGATCGGGAACTGTGTGATGGATTTGGTCTGAATCAGGGTAATGGTTTCAAAAAACTCGTCGAGCGTACCGAAGCCTCCCGGCATGATCACGAAGGCATACGAATATTTTACCAACAGCACCTTGCGCACGAAAAAGTGATCGAAGGTAATGCTCTTGTGCACGTAGGGGTTCAGATGTTGCTCGAAGGGAAGGATGATATTGCAGCCCACGGAGTAGCCTCCGGCTTCGAACGCTCCGCGGTTGGCGGCTTCCATGATACCCGGACCACCACCCGTCATGGTTGTCATACCCATTTCGGCAATACCCTTTCCGATGGCCTGAGCGGCTTTGTAGTACTCATGATCTTCCTTAAACCGGGCTGAACCGAATACCGTTACGCACGGACCGATAAAGTGCAGGGTTCGGAAGCCCTTGATGAACTGTGAAAATACTTTCAGGGCAAACTTGAATTCGTACCAACGGCTCTTGGGCCCTTCCAGATAGCGTGGCTTAGGTTTGGCGGGAACCACCTTGTCTTGTTCTTTTTTCTCTAGTTCCATAAAATCTGCTTTAATCCATTCTTCTACTAAGATAGGGCATTGAATAAGGATTGGCCGTAAAAATAAAGCGAATATCGCCTCATCCCGTTAAATTTGCAGGAAACCACTTCAATGGAGAACCTACGCATACTTTCCTATAACGTAAACGGCATAAGGGCAGCCATGAACAAGGGATTTACCGATTGGCTGAAAACCAACCCCGCCGATATCATCTGCCTTCAGGAAACCAAAGCGCATCGTGAAAACGTTAACCATGCTGCGTTTACCGAGCTGGGCTACGAAGACTACTGGTTCTCCGCCAACAAAAAGGGATACAGCGGCGTGGCTTTTCTGACCAAACACAAACCCGACGAAATATTCTACGGCAACGGTATTGAACAAAGCGACTTTGAGGGGAGGGTGATCCGCATGGATCTTGCCGACCTCACCATTATCAACGCCTATTTCCCTTCGGGTACCAGTGGCGACGAAAGACAAACCTATAAATATCAGTGGCTCGACGAGTTCCGTGCATATCTCAATGAGCTCCGGAAAACCAGGCCACGCCTGATCATCTGCGGCGACTACAATATTGCCCACAAGGAAATAGACATCCACGATCCCAAGGGCAATAAAAAATCTTCCGGCTTCCTTCCGGAAGAAAGAGAATGGATGGATCATTTCCTCGCCGATGGCTATATCGACACCTTCCGTCATTTCAATCAGGAGCCGCATCATTATAGCTGGTGGAGTCAGCGTTTTCCCAGCGTAAGGCTGCAGAACAAGGGCTGGCGCATCGATTATATCTGTGTCACCGAAGAGCTCCGAAGCAGGCTGAAATCGGCTGCCATCTTCCCCGACGTAAAGCACAGCGATCACTGTCCGGTTTATCTGGAATTGGCGTTATAACCGAATTTTATGATTGTTTACAACGAAACGATAAAGGTAACCTGGGAGATCCACGACAACTGGATGCTTTGGATGAAGAGCAGTCATATCCCGGATATTTTGGCTACGGGCCTGTTCGAGGACTACCGGATGATGCGGTTGCTGGAGGTTGACGAAACCGATGGACCCACCTATGCCGTACAGTATACCGCCCGGAGCGCGGCCGACTACAACCGCTATATTGCTGAATTTTCCACCGAAATACGCGACCGCAGCTACGAAAAATGGGGGGCTAACTTTATCGCTTTCCGCTCCGTTCTCCAGGTTGTGAACTAATTGTGGATAACAAAAAAAAGCATTTGCTCAACCCGCAAATAATCGTAAATTCTCTTTAAAGCCTTTACCAGTAAGAGTTTCAGCCATTTTTCCTGAAACCCTTTACTGTAGCGGGTTTCAGCGCCCCAACGTATAAAAAAGGGAAGACACGTGTTTTTACGTAATGCGTGCAACCCTTACCACATGCGGATTCCAGGGGAAAATACGGTACCCGAAAAAAGTCAAAAAAATTTTGTTGGCAATTAAAACCTTCTATATTTGTTCACACAAATACTTAAAATACTTCACTATGAACAAAGCTGAATTGATCGCCAAAATCTCTGAAGATGCAGGCGTAACCAAAACGCAGGCTAACGCTGCCCTCGACTCTTTCATCGAAGCGGTTACCAAAACTTTGAAAGGCGGTGGTAAAGTTACCCTCGTAGGATTCGGTACTTTCTCCGTAACCAAGCGTGCAGCCCGTAACGGCCGCAACCCGCAAACTGGCGCCGTAATCAAAATCAAGGCGAAAAAAGTTGCGAAATTCAAAGCTGGTAAAGAGCTCTCTGCCAAGTTATAAGTTTCCCAATACGAATTTTAAAGCTCCGGTACTGCGTTGTATCGGAGCTTTTTTTTACATTTGCCGTTCATTCAAATAGTAACTCAATAAACCAGAATTATGGGAAGAGGCGACAAAAAAACCAAAAAAGGAAAAACCTTTAAAGGTTCCTTCGGTAAGTCAAGACCTGCAAGACCGCAACAAGCGGCCAAAGCAGCTCAGAAAAAAGCTTAAGGTACCTGAAGAGAGTGCTCTCTCTACAATAGGATTTTATCATCCTTTTATGCATCAACCCCTGATACATAAAAGGATTTTTTTATGGGGCCAGGCGTTCAATTTTCCAGCTCTCCCCCTTGCGGACATAACGGATCCGGTCGTGCAGTCGGCTCGCCCTTCCCTGCCAGAATTCTAGGGAAAGGGGACGCAGACGGTAGCCACCCCAATGTTCCGGACGGGTAACCGCTTTTCCGTCGAACTGCGTTCTCAGCTCTTCTTCCCGGTTTTCCAGCCAGGTCCGGTCGGGTATTACGGTACTCTGCGGTGACGCCCAGGCACCCAGGCGGCTGCCTTCCGGGCGGCTGTTGAAATAATCATTGCTTTCTTCGGCACTTACCTTCTCCACCACCCCGGAAATACGGATTTGGCGCTCCAATTCCTTCCAGAAAAAAACCAGGGCGGCACGGGGATTGGCCGCGAGCTGACGCCCCTTGCTGCTCTCGTAGTTGGTAAAAAATACAAATCCCTTTTCGTCGAACCCCTTCAGCAGAACAATACGCGCATCCGGAACACCTTCCGCCGAAGCCGTTGCCAGCGTCATGGCATTGATCTCGTCGATATGGGAAGCCAACGCTTCATTCCACCAACGACTGAACTGTTTTATCGCATCCTGATCGACATCGTTTTCCGTGAGAGAGGCCAATATATAATCTTTGCGGATGGCGGCAATTTCGGGGCTGGTCATCATCATAATCAAGGTTTTCGGAACAAAGGTATTTCAATTTTTTTTGTACCTCTGCGGTAATGGCGGAAGCGCTAACTTTAAACAACAAATCCGATCTATGCTTCGACAAACAATCATTTTCCTTTTTTCAGTGATCCTTATTTCCTGTGGCCAGAACACCGGCCGCAAAAAAAACGCCACGGCGGATCCGAAGTCCGAAACCGGCGGGGCTTCGATGTATACACAAATCAAGGGGCTTCTCGCCGGCCAACCGGTTACCATGAACCTGATCCGGACAACGGCTACCGACTTTACCGGCTGGTATAGCTACGATAAGGTCGGCGAACCGATCCAATTCTGGGGCCAGACCGATTCTACCGGCCACGTCGTTCTCACCGAAGAACGGGTTGACGGTTCGCAAAACCCCTATTTCAAGGGGAATCTGGGCGATAATGGCGTATATGAAGGGAAATGGTATGATGAGGAAAAAGGGATCAGTATGGATTTTAAACTGGAGCCCAATACGGATCCTAAGCTCATCCACTTTGATGTCATCTATCGGACCGATTCCGCCAAACTTATTCCCGCCAGACCGAACAGCCCGGTTGGCAATGTGGTCACTACGGTACTCTGGCCCCGGGGCGGAACCGATGAAGCCGTTCTTCAGAAACTCCGCTCTGCCATCACGCGGCCGGACACGGAAAAGGATTTCCCGGATGGAGAAGCATTCGCAAAGTACCTGACAGAGCAATTTAAGACCGGTTACACGGCCGGGATGGACAAGAAAGAGCTGGACGACATACTTGGTTCTGAAGGCGCGGCAATGGCTTTTAATTACGTTGAGGATACAAGGATGAGTATCCCCTGGAACCAATGGCCCCTGCTGGTGGTTGAAAAATTTCTTTATTCCTATACGGGGGGTGCCCATGGTAATCACGCTTCCGGCTTCATTGTTTTCGATCTGGAGAACGGCAAGGTTTTGAAACCGGAAGATGTGTTTCTGCCCGGCTATAAACCCATTGTGGGCAAAGCCCTCGAAAAGGCATTTCGGAAAAAATACGGGATTGGAGAGAATGAGTCGCTTAAGGACAATCTGCTTTTTGAGGAGCATGTAGAACCCAATGGTAATTTTTACCTTACCGACAAAGGGGTAGTTTTCAGCTATTCCCCATACGAAATTGCCCCCTTTGCGGCCGGGCAGATTTCCGCTTTTATTCCGTTTGAAGAAATCAGATCGGTGATGCAGCCGACCTATCTGCCGAAGTAGACAAATCGTTGTAACGTTAAAAGGGATCTGCCGGTTCGGACAGATCCCTTTCTATTAAGTTACGAAAAAAGTCGGGAATTTGCAAATTTTCGATTCTAGCCCTGTACCAGGGTTCCCACCTTGTCGCCCATAACCACTTTTTTCAGGTTTCCGGGCTTATTCATATCGAATACGATGATGGGCAGGTTATTTTCCATGCAGAGAGTGAATGCGGTCATATCCATCACCTTGAGGTTTTTCTGGATACATTCTGCAAAGCTGATCTGATCGTATTTGGTAGCAGAGGGGTCTTTTTCGGGGTCAGCGGTGTAAATGCCATCGACCCGGGTGCCTTTCAGGATCACGTCGGCCTTGATTTCGATGGCGCGGAGCGAACCCGCGGTATCGGTAGTAAAGTAGGGGTTACCGGTACCGGCGCCGAAGATTACGAGACGTTTCTTTTCGAGGTGGCGGATGGCACGACGGCGGATATAGGGTTCGGCTATCTGTTCCATTTTGATGGCACTTTGCATACGGGTAAACATACCCTCTTTTTCGAGGCCTGCCTGGAGGGCCATACCGTTGATAACGGTAGCGAGCATCCCCATATAGTCGCCATGCGCACGTTCAATTCCAGTTTCAGCCTCATTCATTCCACGGTAGATATTACCACCACCAATCACAATAGCCACTTCTACGCCAAGATCGTGAATTTCACGGATGGCTTTGGCGTACTGGGAAATCATAGCCGGATCAAGGCCAAATGATTTGTCCCCCATTAACGATTCACCGGATAATTTCAGGAGTATTCTTTTATACTTAGGCTGCATGGAAGAGAAAGTTTTAATGAGGAAATCGCCTGCAAGATAATGGATAGCCCGTAAAACGCGGGTATGGGCATAAAAAAAGGAGAGAAAAATCTCTCCTTTTGGGTATTGTTGGGTCGGCTTAGCCCAGAGCTACGCGAACAAACGCGGTCACTTTGAGGTCGGCGTCCACAGATTTCAGGTAGTCGGCAACAGATTTGCTTCCGTCTTTTACGAAAGCCTGAGCGAGCAGGGTGCTTTCCTTGAAGAAAGCGTTAAGTTTACCTTCTGCAATTTTAGCGATCATTTCCTGAGGCTTACCGGCCATTTTGGGGTCGGCAGCGATGGTTTCGGTAACGATTGCTCTTTCGCGCTCTACCGTTTCTGCAGGAACAGACGAAGCGTCAACCGCCAGCGGATTCATTGCAGCAATTTGCATGGCAACGTCTTTACCGGCTTCCGCAGCTTCTTTGGAAAGACCTACGAGAACACCCATACGGTTTGCGCCATGGATATAGGACGCTACGTAGGGAGCTTCGAGACGCTCGAATTTGGAGATACCGATTTTCTCACCGATAGCAGCGAGTTTATCGTTGATCAGGTCGGCAACTTTGGCACCATTGATGGAAACTTCGTTCAGTTCTTCAACAGACTTCACGTTGTTGGCAACAGCGGCGTCGGCGATGCTTTTTGCGAAAGCAACGAAGTCGGCATTCTTGCTCACGAAGTCGGTTTCACAGCTGATGCAAACCACGAATCCGGTTTTGTTGTCGGCAGAAGTTTGAGCGATGATCACACCTTCCTTAGCTTCACGGTCGCTGCGTTTAGCGGCAACTTTCTGACCTTGCTTACGCAGCCAGTCGATCGCTGCTTCAAAATCTCCGTTGGTTTCAGTCAGGGCTTTGCGGCAATCCATCATACCGGCGCCGGTAGCCTGACGAAGTTTATTGATATCGGCTGCAGTAATTGTTACTGACATAGTTCTTTTCCTTTTTATGAGTTTAACGTTGAATGTTGAATTTCAAACGGGTGCACAGCAAGCCATTCAAAATCCAACATTCAAGAATTATAGTCTGTTCAGTGCGATGCGATTAGCGGGGACCGGCGCCGGGACCTGCGGGTCTGCGGCTGGCTCCACCGGGAACACGACGCTTGGGTTGGTTGGTTCCTCTAACCTTTCTTCCACCTTTGTCGGCACCTTCTTCACCGTCAACGTCGAATTTCACTTTTTTATCTTCTACATCTTCATCCACTTCATCATCTTTTGCAGCCTGACGCTCGGCAAGACCTTCAGCGATAGCGGCAGTGATGTAGTTGGTGATGATAGCGATAGACTTGGTAGCATCGTCGTTCGCAGGAATAGCGAAGTCTACCTTGTTCGGATCGCAGTTGGTATCGACCATACCAAAGGTAGTGATACCCAGGCGCTTGGCTTCAGCCAGAGCGATGTGCTCGTGTCCGATATCCACCAGGAAGAGAGCAGCTGGTACGCGGCCCAGTTGAGCGATACCGCCCAGAACCTTTTCCATTTTCTCTTTATCGCGGGTGAGGGTGAGACGTTCTTTTTTGGTGATGCTGTCCAGTGTTCCGTCGTTCAGCATTTTTTCGATGCTCTGCATTTTCTTCACGCTCTTACGAACAGTGTTGAAGTTGGTGAGCATACCACCGAGCCAGCGTTCGGTAACATAAGGCATGTTAACGCGCTGAGCACATTCGGTAACGATTTCCTTAGCTTGCTTTTTGGTAGCAACGAACATGATTTTCTTACCGCTTTTGGCGATTTGTTTCATGGCTGCTGCTACTTCCTGCAGACCTTCTACCGTTTTATTGAGATCAATGATGTGAATGCCTTTTTTCTCAGCAAAGATGTAAGGCAACATCTTAGGGTTCCACTTCTTCTTCAGGTGGCCAAAGTGTACACCAGCTTCGAGCAGTTGTTGCTGTAATGAAGTGTTATTTTCCATTTTCTATTAGTGTTGAAAGTAATGTATATGGTTGATATCAGGCGGCTTGCGTCAGGTTGCAGATACCCATCCGGATGATCAACCTGTTGCGAACCAGATTAACGTTTACTGAACTGGAAGCTCTTACGTGCTTTCTTACGTCCGGGTTTCTTACGTTCAACAGAACGCGGATCACGGGTCATAAGTCCGGCAGCTTTCAGTGCAGGACGGAACTCAGGATTCAGTTCGCAGAGAGAACGTGCAATACCCAGTCTTACGGCTTCAGCCTGACCTTTGATACCACCGCCCTGTGCATTGATCTTAATATCGAATTTATCGAGTGCGTCAATTGTTTTCAGGGGAGCTTCCACCTGGTTCTGGAGATAAACCAGCGGGAAATACACTTTGTAGTCTTTGTCGTTTACTGTGATCTTACCATCACCTTTGCTGAGGAATATGCGGGCCACAGCTTCTTTACGACGACCAACGGCATTTTTTTGCTTTTCCATATTTTTTTATTTGTACCGGACGATTCCGGAGTACTTTTTTAGTGGATTAGAATTTCAGATCCTTCGGTTGCTGTGCTGCGTGAGGATGTACATCACCTGCGTACACAAACAGTTTCTTCGCCATTTTACGACCAAGTCTGTTCTTCGGCAGCATACCCTTAACCGCTCTTTCAATCAGGGCATCCGGTCTGCGGGCCAGAAGGCTCTTCGCGCTCTCTTCTTTCTTTCCACCAGGATAACCGGAGAAGTTGATATAGGTCTTATCTTCCATTTTGTTGCCGGTGAAAACAACCTTGTCGGCATTGATTACAATTACGTAATCACCGCAGTCAACGTGCGGAGTATAGTATGCCTTGTTCTTGCCACGCAGTACTGCTGCGATCTTTGCACACATACGACCTACGGTTTGATTGGTACCGTCTACAACATACCAGTTGTGCTTTACGGTAGCCGCATTCGCATGTTTGGTAGTAAAATGTAACTTACTCATTTGTAAAAAAATTTATCTCCTGCCGCCATCCCGGGCAGGCTTGGTTAAAAAACCCGTTATTGAACGGGGAGCAAAGGTAGGATTATTACGGCTGATTTTCCAACAATTTGGGCCTCGTTTTTTCACGACACTTTTGTAACAAATTGATTTTCAATAAAAATTTTGACAGGTTTTTGAAACACTCCGTTCCACCCCCCAAAAAAAGTATGCTGCGCCCCTTTACGGAACGCAGCACCCAAGTCCCCCGACCTTGTTTTCTTTCCCCAAAAAATTGTTATTATTCAAGGGTATAGGTACCCGTATGCTCATTCAGCGTGATGGTATAACTGCGGTCGGCTCCGGCCGGCACAATAAAGTTTGAACTGCCGTCGAACCGTATCTTTCCACCGCCCGCGTCTTCATAGTCAAGAGCCCCCCAGGCATCCCCCGACAGAAACTTGAATTCGGCACCGCCGCGCAGCGTCAGGGTAATCTTCCAGACGCCATTTCCCTGGTAGGTCATCTGCGGCGATTCACCCGGGCTCCAATCGGGCGTTCCAACAATGGCATTGCCTACCACCCGCATTTCCGAAGCCGGACTGATATCATATTTCAGATTTTTCACATCCCTGCCGTCCCAAACAATGCGGTAACGACCTCCCGGTACAGGACCGGCGATATTGTCTTCACCCTGTTCCTTCAGCACCCCATCCGATGCGCCCCTGCCATAATCCTTTGTTTGGGAAACCGGTCCGCCCCCATCGGGCCAGAAAGCGCCGTCAATCAGCTTGAAGTTTCCACCGCCATTGAAGTCGAGAATACCCAAAAAGAAGTTGGTTTCAACCAGACCAAGGGCTTGGGAGGGGAATACGCTGCCCGGATCCCAGCTCGCCGGCGTTGCATCGCCAACAGTAGCCATTCTTCCGTGTTCTTCCTGAACATAGTATTTCATGCCTGACAGATCAAAGGTTACGCGGTAAACCCCGTCGGCCGGCACCGGAATATTGTCTTCTCCATCCGCCGCCAGCTCTCCCGGGGAACCGGGTTTCATTCCCCAATCCGTTGCATTCAACGGCCCGCCGGGCCACTCTTTCTGATTCAAAAACTTAATCCCACCTCCGCCGGCATTCAGGTAAACATAGGTGTAGTATGCTCCGGAAAACGTCTCATCGGGTATCATCTGCAATGCATTTGCCGGCTCCCATCCGATCGGTGTACTGCCGCCGACCAGGTATATTTTTACTTCGCGGAGAATATTCAGATGATTGGTGAACGCACTGGTTTGATTCCAGGTACCACTGGTGGCCACCACATTCCATTTCAACCAAACCAGATCGGAAAGGGTGGTAAATCCGTATTTGATAAGAGAATCCGAAAATGCCTTGTAGGTAATCGTAACCAAAGAATCTACGCCATTATTATCGCTCGGAATGGAGAATATCGGCGCCATGGAGGTGTCGTAAATCCAAAGTCGATAGCTCACGGGCTGCGTAGATTTGGCCGGCACAGACCTGGTCCAGTTGAATTGCAGGGATGCTGTTGTTGACCCGGGCTCGATTTCAACCGTCTCGGTTGATGATGAGGGTTGCAGCAAATAGAATGGGGAGGCCCCATCGTTAAACCGTATGAAGCTGAAGCCATAGAATCCTGCGGGACTCAGCGTTGCGGAGCCGTTGTCGGCCACCACACTCCAGATCAGGTCGATACGCGCCCCCGGAGGAACGCCCCGCGCTGCAAGAATATCATCCATTCGTTTATACGTCAGTGTTGCGCGGGTGGCTTTTCCGCCGTCATCCGCAGGCAAGGCAATAATCGGGGCGTCCAGATTCCCAGCCGACTTCAGGTTGGCAACCCACGTATAGGTGGGCTCCGTTTCCACACCCGGTGTAACGGGGTTCCAGGTGAACACCACGGTTTCGTTGGGTGTAGCGGCATTGAGTCGTACTGAATCGCCGTTGCGTGGGCCCGAAAGAAGAAAGGACGTTCCGTCGAGGCCTTCGCCTTCCGAAACGATTTTGGCCAGATCCGCTTTCCGGCAGCCCACCATCAGCAATGCCATTGTGTAGATAAATAGTTTTTTCATCTCGCATGAATTAGTAGGTTAATACGGGAAGCTGATACTCCGCCCATTCACTGTACACCATCTCATTTGTTCCCGGAAGTTTTCCGCCAAACCGATAGCGGATGGAACCGATTCTTGTGGTGCCCGGCGGCGCAAACAACAGGTTCGGAATGAAGGAGTAGGAATAGATGGTTGCTCCGGATTGCCTAACCGTCAGGCCTGTTTTCGTTTCGCCGATCTGAACGCCGTTTTCGGTATAGGCAGCGATTTCCACGTCGGTCACCTGCATCCTGCCTGCGTTCACGGTAGACGCTTTGGCCTGGTTGTAGTTAATCGTCAGCACATCCTGTGCATCGGCTTTGGGCGGAAACACCCGGTTTTCGGTTTCAATAAATACCGAAGGATCGGGCTTTATGCTCAGGTTTTTGGTTTTCTTTTCCGGAGTTCCGCTTCCGTCCTTGGCCTTCACCAGAAACCCGATCTCCACAATATTGGCGGGCAGCTCGGCGAAGAACCGCGTAGGGCGCATCCCGAAACGCCATTTGTTCGGGCCAACCTTTTCCATCCGCATCGCCTCGTTCGAACTGGTCCAGGAGCCGTTGCCGCCCGTAACACCGTTGGGCGAGGGTTGTGGATTCGGATTCATCGGAGCGTCAAGAAATGCCCAGATATACAGTGGTTCGATTCCGGCCACATCGGTTCCGGTAACGTCCACTTCGATGGTTATGGTATCCCTTGCCTTAAATGCCGCCGGCGTAACCGTAACGGTCTGCGCCAACAGCTGCATGACCAAAAGGAACATGCCGGCACTGACCAGAAAAATTCGTTTATACATATCCGTTAGTTTATTGTTTGGTTAATTCATACACATAGGCCATAACGGTCGCATCCCCCTGTTTTCTGCTGATCGTAAACTGCATTTTGTTTCCGCCGAGCAACACATAGGATCCGAGTTGTACTGTGACGGCTGATGCGCCCGTACCCAGGGTGATCTCACCCGGTGTGGATACATTGTCGACCGACCAGGCCCCGGATGTTGCCGGAAGAAAGAAGGGAGCTGTTCCCCTGTTGGCCGAAAAGGTTGCGGGCTGTCCGTCGTTCAGCGTTAAACGGAGCGTAGAACTGGTAAAGGGCGCAACATCCGTTACATCCAGTTCCTTGTAGGGAAAACCTTCCTGGATGGCGTCAACATCCTGCTGTACAACCCGGGTAACTTTCCAGGTCCCTTCCAGCAGCGCAACCCTGTCGCCCGGAGTCCCCACTTCCTTATAGTCATCGGGCCGACAGGCATGGAATATTGCGGCAACCGAAAGAATGGTGATGATCAGAATCTGTTTCATGGTCAACTATTTTTAGGCGGATCAGAGGCAACCTCCTTCCACATTCATTTGAAAATTCACGTTTGCGTTCCTTTCATAGTCCGGAAACTGAAGGATAAAACCCGGACAGTTCCAGAATGCGCCCCGTCGGTCGAGAAGTTCATTTCGCCGCGCCGGATTCGGATGCGCACCGATTCTGGCGATTTGATGTAACCGGTCGCCCTCCCCCATCAATTCGATCTCCCGTTGGGTGCGGGCCGTTTGTATCAGCAGGTCAGCCGATGCGGTTGAAGGCAGGTTTCGGGAGTCGTTGCCGTACGCCCTTTCAATAATCCGGTTGATATCCTCGATTCCTGTTGTTCGGGCCGCCGGGTTTGTGTCCGCAATCTCTCCGCCCGCCTCTGCTCTCGTGAGATACATTTCGGTGATGGTGATGATGGGAAGCTCAAACTGAGAAGAGTCGTATTTCGTCACGTAAATGACGTTGGTGTGCCGGGTATTGTTAAGCCATTCGATCCGGTTATCGCCGGGAAAGCCGGCAACAAAATCGTAAAAGCCCTGTGTGAAACGGGCCGCAGGCGGATTGTTTCTCCCCGACATGGTAGCCCTCAACGTTCCGCCGGGCTCGTGCGAACCGCTCAGGTTTTTAATCCGCAGAATGCTCTCTGCCGTTCCTTCCGGCGAATAACGGGTTTTCAGTGTTGGCTCAAGTGGATACTTCCCGGATTTGATCACCAGATCGGCATAATGGTACGCGTCGGCGAAATTGTTCATCTGGAAATACACTTTCGCCAGGAAAGCCCGTGCGGTATTTTTATCACCCAAGCTGCGGTCCGAATCGAAATCGGGAAGCGAAGCTTCAGCTTCCTTAAGATCTTTTATAATCTGATCGTATACTTCCTTCACCGAGGCCCGCACCGGCGGCGTCACTTCTGTACTGAGTCGAATAGGAATACCCGGATGAGCATTCGCTTCCGAATAACCGGGATTAAAGGACCACATGCGTGCCAATTCGAAATGACAAATCGCCCGGACCATTTTGATCCGGCCCTCCACAATCGCACGGTTCGGTTCAGATACCAGTTCGATTTTCTCCAGTGCCTTGTTGGCCCTGTAAACGATATTGTAAATGCCAACGTAAAGGAAATTATTGTCGGTATTGAAAATGGTGGTCCTTCTGTTAAAGGTTTCCTGCGCCTTTCCCGTAAGAAAACTGCCGTTCAGATGATCGGCGAGATATTCGGCTGTAGACTGAAGTTTACCGTTGTACATTTCATTCACACCCATCTGAAAAAAACAACCGTAAAGCACACGCACAACATCGTCTTCCGTCTTCAGCGCCTCTTCCTCCGGAATTTTGGCTTCCGGCGGACGTTCAAGAAATTTATCACACGACAGGAAAAATGTACTTACAACCAACGTTAGTGCTATATATAACTTTTTCATGTGGCAGCTTTAAAAGTTAATGTTTAGAGAGAGCATGTACGACTTCGACTGCGGCGGTGTCAGATAAGTCACGTTGGGGCTCATGTTTCTGTCCTGTGCATTTTGGAAATCGCGGGCGATTTCCGGATCTGCACCCGGATATTTGGTAAACGTGAGAAGATTCATCCCCGTCACCATAATCCGTGCATCGCGTATAAAGGTTCCGGAGATCAGCGAGCCCGGGAGTCGGTATGACAAGCTTACTTCACGCAGCCGCAGGTAATCGGCGTCGTACAGGAACATGGTGGAGTTGTAGTTGTCGTTATTGCTCAGCCCCGGGTAACCGGCGATATTCAAAGTATAACGTGGATATTTGGCTATATCGCCGGGCTTCTGCCATCTGTCCAGAAAATCGCGCCGGACATTCCAGTTGTTCCCTACATTCATGTATTTGGCCGAACCATCATAGATATTGCCACCGATAACATAGGTCCATAAGGTGGTAAACAGAAAATTATGGTAGGCCAACGAGGTGTTGAAACCGCCCATATAGTCGGGAAGCACTTTTCCAACCAGAACGCGATGGTCAAGGTTGTGGGTTTTGGTTTCCTTTCCATTTTTGTCGAGCCAGATCGGCAATCCATCCGCCGGGTCCGGTCTCATATACCGGATGAGTAGGTTGGTCCCCACGGGATACCCTTCGGCAATCCGCGTATCGTTATATCCCCCCTGAAGGGCATCCGGGCCCAGACTTCCGAGTGAAAGCACTTCGTTGTAATTGCGCGAGATGTTTCCGCCAACGCTGAACTTCCAGTCGCTTCGGTCAACCAGTTTCAGGTTTAAACTAAGCTCCACGCCCTCATTAAGAATCTTACCGTTGTCCAGATTTCTCCAGGCATTGGAAAAACCCAGGGATGCCGACACACCGGGATTGAGCAGCTGATCAACGGTTACCTTTCTGTAATAGGCAAGTTCACCGCTGACGATACTGTTCCATAGTGAGAAGTCGAGCCCCAAATCGAAGTTCCGGAGCGTTTCCCATTTAAGGTTGGGATTGCCGATGTTGTTCGGGGACCAGACGGGTAGCCCCAGGTAAATATTGGGATCGCTGTAACTGTAATAATATTCTCCCGCGGGGAAATTGGCATTACCAACAATTCCGTAGCCAGCTCTGAGTTTCAAATTATCGATTGCGGAAATATCGCTGAATACACGCTCCTCACTAAGCACCCAGGCTGCCGATACAGCGGGAAAGAACCCCCTCTTATTATTCTCCCCGAACTTCGACGACCCATCGGTTCTCGCCAGTGCCTGAAATACATAACGATCCTTGAGGGTGTAGTTGATTCTTGCAAAAAAACTGTTGAAGGTCCAGTTATCGATGACCTGCTTTCTCCGGCTTCCGTTGTCGAGAAAGGTATTCAAACTATCCTTATATACATCCTGACGGCCTTTATAAAAAGGCTGTTCGAGCCCCCAGGCATATATGTCGCCGCTTGTATTTTTTGTTTTACTTTCCTGGGTTTCGGCACCGAGAAGGAATGTAAATTTATGATCGGAGGTAGGGTTCCATTGATAATTGGCCGTAAAGGTAGTGGTATAGTTGGTGAGCCAGATGGGATAACGCTTTGCAATCGGCCCACGCGAATCGGAGGTCCATTCTCCGCTCTCCCACTGATCATCATTGGACTCCAGATAGTCGAGCGAACCAACGGCTTTCAGGGTCAGGTTTTTTACCGGGGAATACTCCAGTGTCAATCCGCCGAGATAGCGATTGTCGGTGTTTCGGTATTTTGTATTATCCAGATACCGTTGCGGGTTTTTGCCTCCCCTGAAATAGGTGCTGTCTTCGTTGTACACCGGAAATATCGGCAGTGCATCCGACATGGCAGCGGCCACGGTTTCCCATATACTTATCCTATTGTTGATGCCGCGATTATAGGCCGCCGTCAATCCAACCTTGAACTGATTGGAAAACCTGTAGTCGATATTGGCACGGAGTGCCATCCGTTGATAAAAGTTTCGGGCGATATAGGATTCGTTGCGGCTGTAGGTGGCTCCCACATAGCTTTTCAGTTTGTCGTTCCCCTGTGTCATCGATAAGTTGTGCTCATTGAGAAAACCTTTCTGCGTGACGATATCCCACCAATCGGTATTGTTGGCTATCGCCTGTTCGTAGGTGAGACCGCCCGGAATCTCCGCGGCAGGTAGTTGTCCGGTATTTCCGTCGTTTTCCCAGGCTTCCTGAAGAAGGGTAACAAATTCTCTTCCATTCACAAAGTCCGGTTTGTTTGAGGCCATCACCACACCAAGCTTATTGGTATAATTAAACCTTGGCTTCCCCGATTTTCCACGTTTCGTGGTAATCAGGATGACCCCGTTTGCCCCTCGGCTTCCATAGATACCCGCAGCACCGGCATCCTTCAGAACTTCCACAGATTCGATATCGTTCGGATTTATTGCCGCAAGGGGATTGAGGTTCATCCCCCCCTGGTCGGAACGAAGAAAGGGGTCGGAGGTAACCGGAATTCCATCAATTACGTATAGGGGATCCCCCCCTGCGCTGATGGAACCTATGCCACGTATACGAATAACTGAAGATGAACCCGCCAGCCCCGACGCCTGTATCACCTGCACACCCGGGGCTTTCCCCTGGAGCGCGGCCTCAAAACTGGGCGCAGGAATCGTGTTTACCCGGTCGCCCCCCACCTTCGACACCGCCCCGGTTACATCGCGGCGTCGCTGCGTTCCATAGCCGATCACGACCACCTCTTCAAAACTGGACACCACGGGCTCAAGCTGAATGTCAAAACTTGTTTGGGTGAGTGGAACCTCCGTCGGACCAAAACCTACAAAGGAAAAAACCAATGTGCGGCTGTCCGCCGGAACGTTGAGTGAGAAAGATCCATCGGCACCGGTAGTGGTGCCGATGCGGCTATTTTTCACCGAAACCGAAACGCCCTGTAGGGGCACTCCTGTTTTTGCATCGGTAACCGTACCGGAGACGGTGCGTTGTTGTGCCCGGGCGGGCAAAACGAGGGCCAGTAAAAGGCTAAACGCAGCAAGCATCCTCGTTAGATTTCTGGCAGTCATAATGGCAATTGTTGATGTGGATGAATCCGGAATTACACGTGTACTATAATGTGTATTTTTTACACCTTAATAATGTGTATAATGTACACAATGTAATTTATTTTTTAATTAATCCCAAGAATTAAATTCAGATTTTTCGGGGGCTTCCAATAGAAGCACGGCAAAACGAAAAGAGCCGCATATCAACATCGATATGCGGCTCTTCGTTAAGCTTTGCCCGCTGTTTTTACTAGAAATTGATATCCAGCGGTTTCTTGCTTTGCTTGGTATATTTTTTATAGTTGAAGCGGTAAAGTTTCCCCGGGCGATGCGGCACATCGTCTTCCATCTGACCGGTATCCGTCAGAAATCCCATCTGGAAAAATTTCTTCCGGAAATTGCGGCGATCGAGTTCCACGCCAAGAATGGCTTCGTAAAGCGACTGCAGTTCACGGAGCGAAAACTTCGGGGGCAGCAGATTGAATACCACCGGTTCGCGCAGCACTTTTTGCTGAAGGCGGGCGTAGCAGGTATTCAGTATGTCCATGTGATCGAATGCCAGACATTTGATTTCGTCAAATGGATGCCAATGCAACTCATTGTCGGACAGTGCCAATTTATGATGCTGGATGTTTACCAACGAGTAATATGCCGTTGTGATCACCCGTCCGCTTGGGTGCCGGTTAAGAGAGCCAAACGTGTGAACCTGTTCCAGATAAACATCATCCAGACCGGTACGCTCACGAAGTATGCGATACGATGCCTCATCCATATCCTCATCGGGTCGGACCAGATCGCCGAGCAGCGACCATTGTCCTCTGAATTCATTGAAATTGCACTTGATCAGCAGCACTTTCAGAACACCTTCGTCGAAACCAAAAATGACGCAGTCCACCGAAATCGCCACTTTGAAATAATTGTCGATGCTGATGGGGGTAGTATTGATATTGGGCCTCGCGGATGGTCTTCTGGTCATAACCAATGTTTTGGGTTGCAATAGCGCAATTTATCTCTTTTGTCGAGATTTTCTCATCGAAATACGGCTACTTTTTCAACGTATGTCCGCCCCTTCCAATGAAAGCGGATGTAGTAGAAGCCGGGCGGCAATCCATTTCCCGCAACCGACTCCCAACGAACGCTACCCTTGCCGGCCCCGGCCATAAGGGTGCGCGGAGTTCCAATCCTTTGCCCCATACTGTTACAAACCGTAACACCCAAATTACCGGCCTCCGCGACTTCCCATTGGATATCCGACTGTGGCGTCGCAGGATTCGGAACCAGCTGAAAACGGATCGATCGGCCGTCAGCATCAATATCCCGTACCGCTGTAACATTCGTTCCATATAAATTTCGGCTGAGAAATATCCGGAACTCTCCGGGATTCAGTTGAATCGCCTGGGCGCTTCCGGTGGCCGTCACCACTTCCGTACTCATATACCGGAACCAGTTCCCTGGCCGGGGAAAAGTAACCTGAATACTTTGGGTTGTCATTCCAAAATTCCCCACTACTACTATGGACGATGTATCGTTGAATGTCCGAACAACCATGGATTTCAAACCATTGGTGCTATTCGCCGAAACGGCAATATCCGAACTTTTCCAGGTGTCGGTGAAAAGCGGTTGGCGTCGGAGCTTGAGCAGACTGTCGTACACATTTCTCAGGCCCAAACGATCAGGATTCTGCAAATAATCCCAGCGAACGGGTTTATCACCCACCCTGCAGGCGTCGTTGATGCTGCCATCGGTACAATAATTAATCGAATAGTCGTAGCCCACTTCGCCGAACTGCCACATCATTTTCGGGCCCGGTATCAACCAAAAAAATGCAGCGGCCGCAGCATTGCGTGTAAGGCCCACGGAAAGCTGTTTCACATTATAGGTACCGCTGCTGTTTCCATACTGGAGATTCTTGTACATCAGACGTTCCTCATCGTGACTTTCCATATAGGTGACCAGGTTGGACCGCGACCAACCACGACTGGTATACAGTGCATAGGAAAAATCCGATTTTCCGCCATCGTGATATCCCATGGTGGCTTCATTGAACGGGTCCGTGGCCTTTCCCCAAAACATCATTCCATAATCCGAAAGTTCTTTTTCCTCCGAATTTTCCGAAAGATGCTCCAAAATCACAAAGGAGCCCGGTGCGTGTTTCTGCAACGTGTCGTAATATGCTTTCCAAATGGCCACACGCGAGGCATCGTAGGCGCTCCACGCAGCCACCTCGGCATCCGTACCACAACCTCCGGTGCTACAACTGTTCTTCTGTGTAAACCCTTTGGACAAATCGAAACGGAAACCGTCGAGCCGGTACTCTTTAAGCCAGAACTCCGTTACGCGACTGAAAAAGTATTTCACGGCATCACTCTCATGATTCATATCGTAACCCACATTAAACGGATGTTTGGCAATCGGATTAAACCATGGACTGTTTGCCGACGGCCGGTTCTGTGCCGCGTCGAAATAAAGCTGCACCATGGGCGACTGTCCAAACGAATGGTTCAAAACCATATCCATCACCACAGCTATTCCATTCTGGTGACAGGCGTCTATAAACGACTTCAGGGCATCGTCGGTTCCGTAAAACTTATCCGGGGCGAAATAGAAGGAAGGGTTGTATCCCCAACTGCGGTTTCCTTCAAACTCATTAAAAGGCATTAATTCGATGGTATTGATGCCCAGTTTTTTCAGATAGGGGATGGTGTCTTTCAGTGAGTTCCAGGAATGATCGGAAAGAAAATCGCGGACCAGCAACTCGTATATCAAAAGATTCTCGGGACGCGGACGGGTAAAATTCTGGACAACCCAGTTGTAGACGGGCTTATTCGTTTGGAGTACGCCAACGATACCATTTGTTTTGCCGGAGGGATAAGCTTTGAGACCGGGGTAGACGCCGGAATTACGGATTTCCGTATCGTTGTCCGGATCCAGAATTTTTTCGGCGTAGGGATCCGCAATTCGAAGAGTACCATCTACCAGATACTGATAGGCGTATTCGGTTCCGGGCGTCAAATTGGAAAGTGTAACCCACCACCGGTTCCCGTCCGGCGTTTTTTTCATGGTGTGTTCCACGGATTCTGTCCAATCGTTGAAATCACCGATTACCAGAACTGTGTTTTTATATGGCGCAAAGAGAACCAGCGTTACTGAGGTTCCGCCTGCGTGATAATTGATGCCGTCGCGTGTTCCGGCGGGAAGCGGAGCCGTTTCCACTGCACCGGAGGCAAAAAACGATAACGCATATTTTACAGTCGTGCCACTTTTGGTCGCTTCGGCTGTTATGGTCTGTTCCCCCGCATCGGTTATCAACGCCGAACCCGCCAGTTGGCCGACACCCGTAGCCGAATTGATTTCATTGTTATTCAATAAAAGACGGATATCAGCGTCTTCGCTGGCGATGGCTTCCACCTCAATCTCCTCATTCACCTGCTTGTTCAGGGGAATTAAAAAGGGATCGTATCGGGGCTCCGTTTCCGGTTTGGTAAGAACTATCCTAAGGTTTCTGTCCGGATAAACCGGGATGTAGACGTTTCCTCCGTCGGCAGAAAGATCGGAGACCTTGCCTTCCAGCGCATCTCCCGATGGATTATAACTTCTGAAAACCATGGCAATCCGAAGAATCTGCTCAGAAGCCGGCAGGTTAAAATATTTCTTCAGGGTATCGAATCGAAACTGAAATTTATTGTTTCCCAATACCGTCATCCGAAACGCCGGATCGTTCGTATTCCAGGTCGACGGAACATACTTCCAGTCCGAACGGCCGCTGCTCAAATTGGTGATCAGGCCTGTATGAATATAAACGTCGCCGGCATAGTTGAAAAGTCCCTTGTTACCCTTCGACGCATCAAAGGTAATCAGCACGGTATCTTCTGCAGTCGGGAAGGCCGGCGACCAGGTCACCAGCTGCGCATGCAAGGCTGAGTCACAGCCCAGAAGAAGAAAAAGCAGAACAGGCAATCGTTTCATACGCATCGTATTTGGCGGCATACCCAATTTACTTAAGTTTTCCTATTTGTGTACTTTTTACACATTAAATTTTTTGGGCAGATTTTATCGTTCCCGTTTGCAAACGCTCCATACCTTTGTAATTCAACTCAATACAATGTACACACAGGAACAGACCAGAAATTTTCAGGATTTAACCCTTGAATGGTTAAAGGCCCCGGAATCAAAAGGGATTGAGTCGATTGCAGAATTGCGCAGCCTTCTGCGTTTTCACGAGTACCGGTACTATGTACTGAACGATGCCTCCATTTCCGATCCTGAATACGATACGCTGTTCAAGATTCTTGAGAAATTTGAAGCACAGCACCCCGAGTTGATAACGCCGGACTCGCCGACGCAGCGGGTTGCAAGGGGACTGACCAGCAGTTTTCCTACGGTTCAGCACCTGGTGCCGATGCTTTCCCTTGAAAACTCCTATAATGCCGATGACCTTCTGGACTGGGACAGAAAGGCCCGTGAGCTTACCGGTCTCAACACAATCAACTATTGTATTGAACCCAAATTCGACGGCGCCAGCATCTCCCTGATCTATGAAAACGATGTTCTGGTTCGTGGCGCCACACGTGGCGATGGTGTTGAGGGTGAAGAAATTACCACCAATATCAAACAAATCCGTTCGATTCCGCTTTCTGCGCCGTTTTCGAAATACGGCATTCAGCAGATCGAAATACGAGGTGAAGTGCTCATCAACAAAGAGAACTTTGCACGCTACAATGAGAAGCTGATGGAACAGAATATTCCGCCCCTGGCCAATCCGAGAAATGCCGCATCCGGTTCGCTGCGGATCAAGGATCCAAGGGAAGTGGGAAAGAGAAATCTCGAAGCCTTTCTATATCATGTCAGCGACGTCACCATCACCGGTACGGAAATGCCGGAACTGCTGAAAACACATAGCGGCTCCCTTCAGTTGCTGTGGGAAATGGGCTTCCGCAGTCCTGTAAGTCAGATGAAGGTTTTCGGAACGATTCAGGAAGTAATTGACTACTGCCATTCCTTTGAAGCAGAACGCGATAACCTTCCCTATGAGATCGATGGGATGGTGATAAAAGTTGACAGCACTGAGCTCCAGGAAAAGATGGGGATGACAACCCATCACCCCCGCTGGGCCATCGCTTTCAAGTTTAAGGCAAGGCAGGCCACCACCAGGCTGAGGGCGGTAGAGTTTCAGGTTGGAAGGACCGGTGCCGTTACCCCTGTCGCCAAACTGGATCCCGTGTTCATCGGCGGTGTAACCGTGAGCAGCATTTCCATACATAACGAAGACTATATCCGCGAGAAGGATCTGAAGATTGGCGACATGGTAATTATAGAACGGGCAGGTGATGTCATTCCCCAGATCGTTCAGTCGGTGCGGGATGTACGCGACGGAAGCGAGAAGGAAATTGCCTTCCCGAAAATCTGCCCCGTTTGTTCCAGCGGACTTTTCCGTGAAGAGGGGGAAGCCGTTTGGCGCTGCATCAATATTGAATGCCAGGCGCAGGTAGTAGAAAGGATCATTCATTTTGTCAGCAAGGACGCGATGGACATCAGGAGTCTGGGCGATGCCAACGTCCGTAGATTTTATGAACTTGGACTTCTGAAAGACATTCCCGGCATCTATACGCTTGATTTTGACGCAATAAGCAAGCTGGAAGGGTTTGGGCCGCGCTCGGTGACAAACCTCCGGGAAGCGATCGAAAAATCGAAACAACAACCCTTGCACCGGCTGATCTATGGACTGGGTATCCGGTTCATCGGAGAAACCACGGCCAAGGTGTTGGCCCGCAGCGTACAGCACATACTGGAATTCAGTTCCTTTACCGAAGAACAACTCCTCCGGCTGGAAGACGTCGGCCCCAAGGTTGCCGGCAGTATCCATCACTTCTTCCACAACGCGGAAAATCTGAAAATGCTGGCCGAGTTGGAAGCGAATGGATTGAATCTCAGGAACCAACACCAAAAGGACGAAAACGCCGGAGGTAATCTGGCCGGGCAAACCTTTCTGTTCACGGGCACACTTAACCGCTTAAAACGCAGCGAAGCGGAGGCTATGGTAGAAGCCAACGGAGGAAAGATCCTAAGCAGCGTCAGCAGCAAACTCAACTTCCTGGTGGTAGGTGAAGATGCCGGTTCAAAACTGGAAAAAGCAAAAAAAATTCCAACGATACGGGTCATTTCTGAGGCCGAATTTTTGGAGCTCTTCGGCTAAATATCACCGGTAATTTTTACCATTTCGCATTAGTTTTTTTGTAACTTTAATACAAATCAACATCTCATGGTAAAAAAAATCAACGGCGAGGCGTGGAAACACTTGACCTTCACCGGCTGGAAACAACTCCGCAAGAAATACGGGTTATCATCGCTCGGCAGGGTTGCATCCTATACAGAAGATGTTCATACAGATGGCAAACTGCTCAGCGGTTCGTTAACCACGGGATACCGAACACTTAACCTGCATCGGCCCGACAGCAACGGAACATTGTATATCCACCGTGAGATCGCGAAGCTTTTCCTGAAAAAGCCTTCGACGAAACACAAATACGTAATCCATCTCAATCACAACAAAACCGATAATTCGGTTAAGAATCTGAAATGGGCTACGCTTGAAGAAATGATTGCGCATCAGCAGAACAGTCCTCAGAAAATTGCCTATAAGGAAGTTCAGGCCAACCGAACCAAGGGATTGAAACTGAATGCCAATCAGGTGAGGTCTATCAAGAAAACGTTGAACGATCCGAAAAGAAAGCTTACCATCCGCCAGCTCGCCGAAAAATACGATGTCAGCGAAATGACGCTGTACCGGATCAAGAGTGGCGAAAACTGGGGCCGGGTCTGAAAAAATTGAATAATGCTTGAAAAAGAAACCTTATCTTTTCTTCGCAATCTAAAGAAGAACAACAGGAAGGAATGGTTTGATACAAACAGAAAGGCCTACGAAGAAGCCCGAGCCGATTTTTCCCGCTTCATTTACCAACTGATCGTCCAAACTGCAACATTCGACCCTTCAATAGCTCATCTTACGTCGAAAGATTGTATGTTTCGGATTAACCGCGATATCCGTTTTTCGAAAGACAAATCTCCGTACAAAACCAATTTTGGTGCATCCATCAATATGGGCGGACGAAAATCCAGCCTGGGTGGCTACTATTTCCATCTGGAGCCGGGAGGAAAAAGCTTTATCGGCGGTGGCGTTTATATGCCTATGGCTCCGGAGCTGAAGATGATCCGGCAGGAAATCGACTATAATTTCGACGAATTCAAACAAATCATTGGCAACAAAGCCTTCCGCTCAACCTATGGGGATCTGGATAAGCGTTCCGAGTTCAGCTTGGTCACCACCCCCAAAGGCTACGAAAAAGACAACCCCGCCATTGAATACCTACGCCTGAAAAGTTTTATTGCCGATAAGAGCCTGACGGATGAAGAACTGACATCGAAATCCCTCCTTAAGAATGCTGTTGCTGCATTCAAGGCACTGCATCCGTTGATCGTATTTCTAAACAGAAGCGTGGACTAGCCTCTGCTTCGCAGACACCGCCCACGCCTTCCGTTTCAATTTAATTCAAGCCTTTCTTATCCCAGAAGTCCTTTGCTGTTCAGGTATTCCGCAATCTGAACAGCATTGGTTGCAGCACCCTTACGCAGGTTATCGCTCACAATCCAGAGGTTCAGGGTTTTATCCTGGCTCTCGTCGCGACGGATACGTCCAACAAAGGTTTCGTCCTTATCGTGCGCATTGAGCGGCATGGGATAAACGGCATTGGCCGGATCATCTTCAACCACTACACCCGGAGCTGCAGCCAGGATAGAACGCACTTCGTTCAGATCGAAATCGTTCTCAAATTCGATGTTTACGCTTTCGCTGTGTCCGCCCATTACCGGAATACGTACAGTTGTAGCCGTTACACGGATACTGTCGTCGCCGATGATCTTATTGGTTTCCTTAACCATTTTCATTTCCTCTTTGGTATAGCCGTTTTCGAGGAAAACATCAATCTGGGGAATAACATTGAGATCGATGGGATATTTATAGGCCATTTCGGTTTCCTTACCCGCCCGCTCGTTCATCAGCTGGTTAACCGCTTTGACACCGGTTCCGGTAACACTTTGATAAGTGCTTACCACAACGCGTTTGATTTTATAACGATCGTGAAGCGGTTTAAGAACCAATACCATCTGAATGGTGGAACAGTTCGGATTGGCAATAATTTTATCTTCTGCGGTGAGCACGTGTGCGTTTACTTCCGGAACCACGAGTTTTTTGGTGGGGTCCATACGCCACGCGCTGCTGTTATCAATAACGGTAATGCCCGCCTCGGCAAATTTTGGAGCCAGTTCAAGAGAAGTGCCGCCTCCGGCTGAAAACAGCGCAACCGCCGGTTTTGCAGCAATAGCGTCGTTAAAGGCAACCACTTTATAGGTTTTACCCTTAAAGGAAACTTCCTTTCCGATAGATTTTTCGGATGCTACGGGAATAAGTTCAGTTACGGGGAAATTCCGCTGCTCGAGTACCTGCAGCATTTTTGATCCTACGAGGCCAGTGGCGCCTACTACTGCTACTTTCATGTTTTGTTGGTTTGTTGTTTATTATTGTTTTGATTCTTGCCAAAAAAAAAGCCTTCCACTCGGGAAGGCCTTCAGTTCTATTGTAAACACAACACGCTTACTCACCTTCCTGATCAGGAAACTGTTTCTTAATGCGTTTTGTGTGTTTATACATCATCATGGGCGCAAAAGTAAATAGAAACCGGTGGGATTTCCAAAAAAAATACCGTTTTTTTCACGTTGCCGGGGAAAAACCAGGCTTCTACCTTCGTTTTATGAAAAGGTTGAACGACAAAATTTGTGGGTTGGTGCTATTGATGACCGCAACTTCGGCCATCACTCCAGGTTATGCCCAGACACCCCGTTACAGTGTCGTGATTTCGGAACTGATGGCCGACCCAACGCCTGTGAAAGGCCTTCCGGAATCGGAATTTATCGAGTTGTATAACACGGGTTCCTTACCCGTCTCCCTCCGCGGCTGGTCCATCAAAGACCGCAGCGGAACCGGTACGATTTCCACAGACGCACAGATCAACCCCGGCGAATACGTCATTCTCTGCGCCAGCGGATCGGCTTCCGCCTTTTCGCAACTGGGCAAAACGGTGGTCGTTACCCGATTCCCTTCGCTCGACAATGCGGGCGACCTACTGGTTTTGGAAGACGCTTCCGGGAATATTATTCATGCATTGGAATACACGCTTGCGTGGTACGGCAATAAATTGAAGGAAGAAGGCGGCTGGACCCTGGAAATGATTGATGTTTCGAAAGCATGTCAGGAAAACGCATTTGGCAGCGGGAATCCCATAAACTGGTGCGCATCCTCCGACCCACGGGGAGGAACACCCGGCCAAGCCAACCGACCGGAGAAAACAAAATCGCCGGCTCCGGAACTGAAGACGCTATACTCCTTCGTGACCGACGACCACCGGATACAGGTTTGCTTCAATCTCCCGCTTCAGGACGGCAGCGTCCCAAACCTGCTTGCACAGATACCCGATTCGCATTCACAGGTGGCCGCAGAACTCCTTCCTCCATTTTTTCAGGAAGCGGTAATCCGATTCGATAAACCGTTAGATACATCGGGAGTCCTCAATTTGAAAATCAGCTACGCCGGAAGCTGCGGTAATTTTTCCGAGATCCGGAACGAAACCATTAAAACAGCTTACCCCCGGAAGCCGGAAGCCGGAGCCCTACGAATAAACGAACTGCTGTTTAATCCCAGGCCTCCGGTCGAAGATTTCGTCGAGCTCATCAATTGTGGGAAGAGTGCCGTTGGTTTGACCAACCTGCGGTTTGCCAACCGAAATTCAAGGGGAGAAATAAACCAAATAAACACGGTCAGTAGTTTACCCCGTCTGATATTTCCGGGAGAATGCATCGCGTTTACCACCAATCCGGAAGCATTGAGCATTGCGTATCTCACCCAATTTCCCGACCAACTACTTAGGGTAAATAATTTGCCCTCAATGCCAAACGATAAGGGAACCATTCTCCTTCTGGACGTCCAGGGAGAGATCATTGATGAAGTCGGGTACTCCGAAAAATGGCATCATCCGCTACTGCGGGATGCATCGGGTGTATCATTGGAGAGAATCTTTCCGCGCGGAAACAGCAACAGCCCGGAAAACTGGCAATCCGCCTCTTCGGCATCCGGATTTGCAACGCCGGGGTATACGAACTCACAATCGAATCCGGAGGCCACAAATGAAAAGGCCTATTCACTTCCATATACCCTGTTTACCCCTAACCTTGACGGAGAGAGAGATTTGCTGTTCGTACACTATGAATTGGAAGAAGAAGGGTGGATCGCCTCCGTGCGGATCTTTCATCCGGAGGGATGGCCGGTGCGCATATTGGCCAGACAGTTCCTGATGGGAAGAAAAGGGTTTTTCCGATGGGATGGCACCAACGACAAACACGAACCGATGGCCTCTGGGCATTACGTGATCGTGATTGAGCGTTTCCATTCCTCCGGAAAAACCCATTTATGGAAAAAGGTGATCAGTTTGATCAGGTAAGTGCAATATCGAAATTCACCAGGTTTACAAACTGTTGAATGCGCTCTTCAATATCCCGGTGGGTGATTTCCTTAAGACGTGTAGGGCCAAATTTCTCCACGCAGAAAGAAGCCATTGCTGAACCAACGATAATTGCCGTTTTCATATTCTCGAAGGAGATATCCTTGGTTCTGGCAATATGCCCAATGAAACCACCGGCAAACGTATCGCCCGCACCGGTAGGATCAAACACGTCTTCCAGGGGAAGAGCAGGCGCGAAGAATACGTTGTTCTCATGGAAGAGCAATGCGCCGTGTTCGCCTTTTTTGATGATCAGGTAACGGGGCCCCATCGACAAAATGGTTTTGGCTGCCTTCACAAGCGAGAACTGACCACTGAGCTGACGTGCTTCGCTGTCGTTAACCATAAGCACATCCACCTTTTTCAGAACTTCCTCAAGCTTGGGAAGAGCAACCTCCATCCAGAAGTTCATGGTATCCATTACAATCAGGCGGGGCCGCTTTTTCATTTGATTGATCACATCCAGCTGCACCACGGGATCCAGGTTGCCCAGCATCAGAAATTCCGCAGACTGGTACGATTCGGGCACCACCGGTTTGAAATCCGCCAATACATTCAGATCGGTAACCAGTGTGTCGCGGGTATTCATGTCCAGATGGTATTTCCCGCTCCAGAAAAAGGATTTCTTGTCTTTTACAATCTCTACCCCATCCAGCTCAACATTGCGTTTACGGAGCTCGTCCATTTCATCCTGGGGGAAATCATACCCAACGATGGAAATCTGTTTAACCGACTGCACAAAGTTGCTGGCTGCATAGGCGACATAAGTAGCTGACCCTCCGACGATACGGTCAGTTTTTCCGAATGGGGTCTCAATAGCATCAAATGCCATGGTACCAACTGCGATTAAAGACATGCTGAATTTTTTATTTTTAAACGCTGCAAACCTACCATAAAAATCGGGCATATCGCAGCTTTTTTGTATATTAGAGATTCTAATTCCTTTATAAACAAGGATTGATCAGTTTACATGGCCTGAGCCGTATCTATGCGACTAAACTACTAAATGAATTACCTATGCCTGCTAAAGTATTTCATTTCCGAGCCGCAATGGAGGTACCGGCTTCACCATCGCTGGTATTTGAATACCTGACCAATGCCGAGACCTATCCCCAATGGTGGGGAACGGTTATCCGGAAAGCACAACCCATGGGCGATGTGCCCGGTGCCTTGCCCGGGTCCGGATGTGTTATGGAAGTAGACGGACTTCTCCCGGTTCTTCTCCGACTGGAAAACACCATTGTCAGCATCATTCCCGACAGGGAACTGATATTCGATATTTCGGGCGACCTGAGCGGCCGCGGAAGATGGCTGGTCGAAAAGAAAGGCCATTCCTGCCTGGTCACCTTCGAATGGCGTATCGTTCCCGAACGCAAACTGCTCCGGATCCTATCACCCATTTTCCGACCGCTTTTCCGGATGCATCACAAATACTGCCTTAAAAAAGCCGGTGAAGGCCTGAAAAAAGAAATCGTCCGAAAACTCAACCGACTTCCGGTTTCCAGCATTCCCATATTTTGACTAACAAAATTCCCTCCGTCGACATGCGTTTGCACTAACAATTGTTAGCATTTCGTATCTTTACGGGTATGTCGAAGATCAAAAGCCGAAAAAACAGCACCAAAAAAGAAGCCATCATTGAAACGGCTTCCCGGTTATTCCGCGAAAAAGGATTCAGCGCCACATCCATGCGCGACCTGGCTGAACAGGTGGGGGTTGAAGCGGCCAGCCTGTACAACCATATCCAATCCAAGGCCGAACTGCTTCAGGAAATCTGCTTCCGTGTGGCCAATCACTTTATTACCAATATTGATTCGGTCGAAAGTTCAACCGACTCCTACCTGGCCAAATTGGAAGCGATTATCCGATTCCATATCCGGATGATGATCGATCAATATGAAAATGTATACATCTCCGATCACGAATGGCGTCATCTTCCGGAACCCTATCTCTCCAATTTTCTCAACCAGCGTCGCAGCTACCGAAAACGCCTCGGAATGCTGATCGAAAAAGGAATTCAAAACGGCGAAATGAAAAATATTGAGCCCTATGTGGCCGTGCTCACCATACTTTCAGCAATCAGCGGACTGGAGTCGTGGCAAAGATCGCGCAAGTCCATATCTGAAGAAGTAATGGAAGACAATATGGTAAAATATCTGATCGAAGGAATAAAAAAATAAACTTTCCGGCGTGGCTGTACATTTCTACCCTCTGACCGTTCGCGATATTCGCAGGGAAACTCCCGATTGTGTTTCCGTAGCCTTTGATATCCCCGAAAATCTTGCAGATACTTTTAAATTCATACCCGGCCAAAATATCACTCTCCGGAAAATCCTCCGGAATGAGGAGATCAGGCGATCGTACTCGATCTGTTCAACACCGAACGAGGGTGAACTGAGAGTAGCGATAAAAAAGGTAGAAGGTGGCCTCTTTTCGGGCTACGCCAACCATGAACTTAAACCAGGTGATATTATCGAGGTGCTTCCACCAACAGGACGCTTCTATACCCCTCTCAATCCGGCCAATAAAAAGACCTATGTCGCTTTTGCGGCCGGAAGCGGAATAACACCGTTACTGTCCATCATCCGAACCACCCTGGAAACGGAGCAGGAAAGTACATTCATCCTGATATTCGGTAACCGGAACCGCAACAGCATCATATTCCGGGAAGAGCTTGAAGGCATCAAGAACCGGTACATGTCGCGCTTCATTCTTTACCATACCCTTAGTCAGGAAAAAACGGATACACCTCTTCATTCGGGTCGTATTGACCGCGAAAAATGCAATCTGCTTTTCGATCACCTGATTGGTCTGCATTCTGTCGATGAGTTTTTCCTCTGCGGGCCGGAAGAAATGATCTTTACGGTAAAGGCTTTTCTCGAGGAAAAGCAGGTTCCCCAAAACAAGATTCACTTTGAGTTATTTACCACTCCGGGAAGAAAGACGTCCAACGGAGAACAACAGTCGCTGACGGATTCCAGTGCCACCAGTTCGGTAACGGTTAAGCTCGACGGAACAGCCATTTCATTCGACCTGCCATACGGAAGCCAAAGCATTCTGGACGCGGCCTTGGAGAAGGGGGCCGATCTCCCCTATGCCTGCAAGGGCGGCGTTTGCTGTACATGCAAGGCAAAGCTGATCAGCGGCGAAGTTGAAATGGAGGTCAACTACGGATTGGAACAAGATGAGATCGATGCAGGCTTTATTCTTACCTGTCAGGCCCATCCCCGTTCAGGAAACGTGGTTGTCGACTTTGATCAGAGAACCTGAGGCAATCTAGCCTTCGTGATCCTCATTTTTTTCATTCAGAACCTTCCAGAGCAGATCTTTCAGCTCGGAAATACCATAGTTGGTAACCGAAGAAATAAATACGTGGGGAATATCGTCAGGAAGTTCTTTACGGATAGACTCTTTCAACTCTTCATCAAGCATATCGCTTTTGCTGACGGCGATGATAAAATCCTTATCGAGCATTTCCGGATTATATTCCTCAAGCTCGTTGACCAGTATTTCAAATTCCTTACGATGGTCGGCGCTATCGGCAGGAATCAGAAAGAGCAGCACCGAGTTTCGTTCGATATGGCGTAGAAATCGGTGGCCCAAACCTCTACCTTCGGCGGCGCCTTCGATGATACCAGGCAGGTCGGCAACACAGAAAGATCGTCCGTCGCGGTATTCCACCATGCCCAATTGTGGCGTAAGTGTAGTAAAGGCATAATCTGCGATTTTGGGCCGGGCAGCAGTTATGGTACTGAGTAGGGTCGACTTGCCCGCATTGGGAAATCCCACCAACCCCACATCCGCCAGAACTTTCAGTTCAAGAATTTTATAGCCGTCGACACCGGGTTCGCCCGGCTGGGCATATTCGGGAGCCTGATTGGTGGCCGTTTTGAAATGGCTGTTACCCCAACCGCCGCGGCCTCCGGGCAGCCAGATAACTTCCTGCCCGTCTTCGAGAATTTCAGCCTCCTGTTCGCCGGTTTCTTCGTCACGGGCGACGGTACCCAATGGAACTTCGATGATAATATCTTTTCCGAAACGACCGGAAGAGTTGTTTCCACTTCCGTTTTCTCCGTTTTCAGCGATTACGTTTTTATAGTAACGAAGGTGCAGCAGGGTCCAGAGCTGGCTGTTTCCGCGGAGGATTATATGGCCTCCGCGTCCGCCGTCGCCTCCGTCAGGACCAGCCATGGCATTGAATTTCGTTCGCATAAAATGCCGGCTGCCCGCTCCCCCATGTCCGGAACGGCAATATATCCTGATCTGATCTACAAAGTTCGATTTTTCCATATCACACACGCACTTGAAACGCGAAAGTATTAAATTAAGAGGAGACCTCCTTTTAATGGCTTACGACCTTGAGCCCGATAATGGAGGCAATCAGCGTTGAAAGGAAGAACAGGCGCCAGAATTCGGCAGGTTCCCGAAACAGAAAAACCCCCATCAATACCGAGCCGACAGCACCGATTCCGGTCCAAACCGCATAGGCCGTTCCGATAGGAAGCGTTTGGGTAGCCCTGTACAGACCGTACATACTGAGGGCCAGGCACACAAAAAAGCCGACCATCCACCAGACGGAGGTTGCACCGGTCGTTTCGCGGGCTTTACCAAGACAGGTAGTAAATCCGACTTCAAAAAAACCTGCGATGATGAGGATAATCCAGTTCATAGCCTGATGTTTCACGGGTGATGGAATTGGGCGCAAATTTCGGAAGATCGGTGGATTCTTCCTTAGCTTTTCCGGATGGCGTTCCAGGTTTCATATAGCTTTTCCTGTGCCGGACGATCGGCCTCCGGCTCAGGAAGAGGCTGACATTCGGCCCAGTGTTGCTTCATTTCCGCAGGGAGGGCCTGGTATAACGCTGTCCCGCGGGTTTTCCAATCGAGCATATCGTCGGATACCGACTTGATTATTTTTGCAGGGTTCCCCGCAAGGAGGGAGCGGGGTGGGATTTTCTCCCCAGCCTTCACAAAACTCATCGCACCCACAATACATCCTTCGCCGATTTCAACTTCATCCATGATCACGCTGTTCATCCCTATCAGAACATTCCGCCCGATTCTTGCCCCGTGAATAACCGCTCCATGACCGATATGCGCGCCTTCTTCCAGAACTACCGTAATTCCGGGGAACATATGAACCGTACAATTTTCCTGGACATTACAGCCGTTTCCGACGACAATACCACCCCAATCACCGCGCAAGGCTGCTCCGGGACCGATATATACGTCCTTCCCGATGATTACGTTGCCCGTCACCGCCGCCTGGGGATGAACGAAGGAAGAGGGGTGTACAACCGGGCGAAATCCCTTGAATGAATAAAACATAAATAACGTGTTATGGCTACCAGGATTTGCCTGTCCGGTAATAAACGCCCCGGAACAGAGCTACCTTTTCATCTTTCTGATTGAAAATTTCAGCGGTATACACGGCAATCCGGTTGCTGACCCGCTCCCGGGAAGGGATGCAAATCAGACTATCGCCCACCTGAATCGGAAGCAAATGGGTAACCGAACTTTCCACCGACACAGCAATTTCACCGAGGCTATTTACCGAAAACGCAACAGCGCTATCGGCAAGGGAATAGGCTATTCCCCCATGGGCAACCCCGAACCCATTGCACAAGTTTTCGGTTACGGTTAACTGTACCTTACAAAAACCCGGCTGTTCTTCAAGGCGACGCATATTCAGCTGTTTGCTGAAAGCATCCTTCTCCAACATCTGATTGATGATTTCCGTTGCAGTAGGCATTCGAACTATTTTCCGGTAAATTTCGGATTTCTTTTCTCCATAAATGCACGGACACCTTCATTAAAATCGTGGGTTGAGGCGGAAGCCTGCTGGAGCGCATCTTCGAGTGTTAACTGCTCTTCCAGACTGTGCTGCCAGGTGTTGCTGAATGCCTGTTTGATATGGTCAATAGCTTTGGTAGGCATACAGGAAAGTTTTTCGGCGAGGCGGGTTACTTCCTGTTCAAAAACTTCATCGGGATAACACCGGTAGATCATTCCCATCTGAAATGCCTCTTCGGCCGATACCTTGTCGCCGGTAATGGTCAACGCCAATGCCCGCTGCCAGCCCACCAGCCGCGGCAGAAAATAGGTACCGCCGCTGTCCGGAATCAAGCCGATCTTCGAAAATGCCTGGATAAAAGAAGCCGATTCGGCAGCCAACACAATATCACAACACAGCGCAATATTGGCCCCTGCTCCCGCCGCTACGCCATGAACGGCTGCAACCACAGGCTTCGGCATTTCACGGATGGCGAGCACAATCGGGTTATAATGTTCTGCCAGTATTCTTTTCATGCCGGGACCATGGGGGTCCAAAACTTCGGCCAAATCCTGACCCGCACAAAATCCCTTGCCCGATGCGCGGAGAACCACAACCCTTACGTCATTGTCTCGGGCACAGGATGCCAGAACCTTCTGCAACTCCAGCGCCATCTCCCGGTTAAAGGAATTCAGTTTTTCAGGTCTGTTAAGGGTTATTGAAGCGATTCCGTTTTCGTTGTGGAAAAGAATGGATGACATGATCAGATTTTATTTGCGTCAAACCGCCTGGTTTCGGTTAATGACATTTGAAATAGTCGAATGGTTCCCTACACTCTTCACATTTATATAAAGCCTTGCAAGCCGTTGAACCGAACCGGCTTATCAGGCTAGTGTGGTAGGAGTTGCATCGGGGACACTGGATGGCTTCTTCTTCCTGAAAAGCTTCCGGTGTACACACCGATTGGGAATGAGTTGGTGGAGCAATCCCGTATGCCTTAAGTTCGTCTTTCCCTTTTTGGGACATCCAATCGGTTGTCCAGGCGGGTGATAACTGTCTCCGTATTTCGTGATTGGGAATGTTTTTTTCCAGCAAAACCATCCGGATTTCCATAGCAATAACATCCATGGCCGGGCAACCGCTGTAGGTCGGGGTAATTGTTACGATCAGTCGATCATCTTCCCATTCAACCTTTCTGACAATACCAAGATCCGTAACCGATAGCACCGGTACTTCCGGATCCTTGACAGCATCCAGCCAACCATATATGGTGTCGACCTGAGGTTTCATGAGTTTATTTTTTTGCTTACCAGGTACATCCCGGATAGGCCCTTTGCAGGTACTGCATCTCCGAAAGGATATAGCCAAGATGCTCCGAATGAATTCCTGATTTGCCGGAACGTCCGCTCCATACTCCCGAATCTTCCGGTATGGAAAGACTCGCTTCTGTAAGTACCGCCGTTAATTTTTCACGTACCGGCGTCTCAATTTTATCCGGTTCAACGGCAACACCCGCCTCCGCCAGCCGGGTTTCGTAGGGTTCGGGTCGGAATAGTTCGGGAACTAAGGGCCAGACGAGTTCCAGTGCGTCCTGCATACGAAGGTGACTTTCTTCGGTGCCATCACCCAACCGAATTACCCACTCGCTGCTCCATTGGAGATGATAGGTAACCTCTTTCAGCGACTTTTCAGCAATTGCGGATAAGGTCACATCCTTCTTCGACTTCAGTTCCCGATAGTACCCATATTGAAATGCGCTGAAGATAAACTGACGCATTATGGTGTTACCCCAGTGTCCGTTGGGTTGTTCAACGAGCAGGCAGTTGAGGAATTCGCGCTCGGTTCGGAGATAGGCAAGAGAATCTTCTGTCGCACCATTTCCGGAAAGTGAGGCCGCATATTGGTAAAGCATTCTGGCCTGACCGATCAGGTCAAGGGAAATATTGGAGAGCGCGATATCCTGTTCCAGAATTGGACCGTGACCCGTCCATTCACTGTTCCGGTGTCCGAGAATCAGCGCATTGTCGGCAAGATGGAGCGTATATTGAATGAGATCGTTCATTGTTGTTCGTTACTACATATGACTGAGTTCGTCGGGCAACTCATAAAATGTGGGATGGCGGTACACCTTGTCGTTGGCCGGGTCAAACAGGGACGCTGCGTCGTCAGGATTGGAAGCGTGGATATATTTGCTTTCTACCACCCAAATGCTAACCCCTTCCATTCGACGGGTATACACGTCCCTTGCGTTTTCAATTGCCATTTTGGCATCGGCGGCATGCAGGCTTCCCACATGTTTGTGATCAAGACCCTGCCGGCTGCGGATAAATACCTCCCAAAGCGGCCATGAAGCATTTCTACTCATATCTCGTCCTGAACTAACGGTATCAGGCAACCGATTTTTTATTTCTGGATTCTTTCTTTTCAGCATAGGCAGCGGCGGCCTCCCGTACCCATTTGCCTTCTTCCCAGGCTTTTTTCCGGGTTGCCAGGCGCTCGCGGTTGCAGGGGCCGTTCCCATTCACCACAGTCCAAAACTCCTCCCAATTGATTGGGCCAAAGTCGTATGAGCGGCGTTCGGGATTCCATTTCAGATCGGGATCCGGGATGGTGAGGCCGAGAAACCTGATCTGCTCGGCACATATATCAACGAATTTCTGCCGGAGTTCATCGTTGGTGAAACGCTTGATTTTCCACTTCAGGCTTTGTGCCGTATGCGGAGATGCGTCATCGGGGGGACCGAACATCATCAGCGAGGGCCACCACCAACGATTAATTGCATCCTGCGCCATCGCTTTCTGCTCCGGACTCCCTTTGCACAGTGTGAGCAATATTTCAAATCCCTGCCGCTGGTGAAAACTTTCTTCCTTACAAATCCGCACCATTGCGCGGGCATAGGGGCCGTAGGAGGTTCGGCAAAGCGGAACCTGATTCATAATGGCCGCTCCATCGACCAGCCAACCGATGGCTCCAATATCCGCCCACGTAAGGGTCGGATAGTTAAAAATAGAAGAATATTTCGCCTTGCCCGAATGCAGTTGATCGTACATTTCATCGCGGGAAATCCCGAGGGTTTCGGCCGCGGAATAAAGATAAAGACCATGACCAGCCTCGTCCTGAACCTTGGCAATCAGGGTAGCTTTTCTACGAAGCGAAGGGGCGCGGGTGATCCAATTCCCTTCAGGCAACATCCCAACGATTTCAGAATGGGCATGCTGGGAAATCTGACGGATCAGGGTCTGACGGTACTTTTCAGGCATCCAATCTTTCGGCTCAATTTTAAGATCCTGATCGATAACCCCTTGAAAATGTTGTTCTTTTTCCTGCATTCACATGGTCATTTACTTCCAAAGTTAAAAAAAACATCCCAGAAAAACTAACAATCGTTAGTAAATGAGTCCGGATACTACGGGAACCTGAACCGGGTGATTTGAGGGAAATAATGTCATTTTTGTGAATCTTTCCAATTCCAGAGATGCAGGCAGGCGTAGGTGCGGTAAGGTTTCCATTTTTCGGAAATCCGCACCATTTCGGCCCGAAGTTTCTTTCGGTCGGTGGTATCAAGATGGTAAAGACGTACCATCGCCTGCTGAATACCAAAATCATCGATGGAAAAAACATCTTCCCGTTGAAGGGCGAACATCAGCATCATTTCGGCTGTCCATCGGCCCACTCCCTTGATTTGCGTGACATATGCAATGAAGGCTTCGTTGTCCATAGGCGCCACATTCCGGCCGCTCAACCCCTTTTCGATTTCGAACCGTGCCACTTCCCTGACATACGTGGCTTTTGCGTTGGAGAGCCCGATGCTCCGAAGTGTTTTAACAGGCGTATTCAGCACATCTTCAGGTTTGGGTTTTTTCCCGCCGTAAAGATTCAGGAATCGCTGATAGATCACGTCCGCCACCTTCACGGAAAGTTGTTGCGACATAATGGAGGAACAGAGATAAACCCACAGTTCGCTGCTCTTCCGCTTTTTAAGCCGATGCGGCTCGTCGGGATTGATAATCCTTTTGAGTTTTTTATCTTTCTGAAGATGGAGGATATACTGCATAAGAATCGTGGAATCCAATAAAAGATAAGAACTTTGCCTGAAATGAAGCGGGAAAAATTACTAACGGCTGACGGGTCTTTTACCGTGAGGATAGACGAGATGAACGTCACCTATCATTCAACACATGGTGCCGTACAGGAGTCGATGCATGTTTTTATACGGGCCGGACTGGATCAGGTTCGGTTGAAAAAGCGCACTATCCGGATATTTGAAATGGGGTTTGGAACGGGGTTGAATGCATTGGTGACAATCGACCAGGCCGTTAAGTATGGTTTAGCGATCCACTACGAAGCCGTTGAAGCCTTTCCCCTGGTCGAACTCAGTCCGGACGAATTCAACTATTCATCGATGATGGAGACATCGGATTTGGCAGAATTTTTCCGGAAGTTCCACAACGGGCCGTGGAACGAATGGTTTTCGGTTTCGGACTTCTTTTCTTTGAAAAAGTCGGCAATCCGATTGCAGGATTATCCAATGCCGGAAGCACCATTCGACCTCATCTATTACGATGCCTTCGCACCCGGTGCGCAGCCTGAACTCTGGACTGTGGAAATTTTCAGACAGTTGTATGATATGACCGCTCCGGAGGGAATTCTGGTTACCTATTGCAGCAAGGGGGATGTCCGTAGGGCAATGATAGCTGCCGGTTGGGAGGTAGAAAAGATTCCCGGCCCTCCCGGTAAGAGGGAAATGCTTAGAGCCCTGAAGCAGTGAGGCTAAAGCCGTTCGCAGTCTAAACTGAGTGCTCTTTAGCCTTCTCTATCCTTCTTTTCATAACCTGTAACGTTCTCATACTGTACCCCGAGACTTCGGAGATGATATCCAATGATACTCCACAACGTATTAAGCGCTGGACCAATTCATCACCTTTCTTCTTCTCACCCCGCTTCTCGCCCCGTTTTTCGCCCCTTTTTTCGCCCCGCTTCTCACCCCGTTTCTCACCCGTTTTCTCACCAGCTGCATATCCTTCATCATACCCTTCTTCATATCCCCACAATTTTTTAACGTCAATTTCAGGATAAAAGCCCATGTCTTTATTTTTTATTATTTTTTGAAATTGTTTACCGTTTTCCCGAAGTGTACTCAGCACCTCCAGCTGCCGCAACGACTTTTCAAAAACAGAACGATCCGGACAAAGCCTTCTCAGTCTTTCTATCGTTTCATCAAGAAATACCTCCGGCGGCTTCTTACTATCCGCCAAAACAGACAATAACACCATCGTTATATCCTCCGACCGCTGCAACGTTTCAGCATCCAGATCTCTGACATCTACTATATTATAATGATATCGAAGTCGCTCCCACGTAACATGATCCTTCATGGTAATTTTTCCTTTTCCCGTATATATAACGAAACTTTTTACCGGCAATCCGTAAATCCCATACAAATGGGCATCGTATATGAGCATCCGGATATGCATCCGGCGGTCGTTCTGCGACTGCCACTCGATATGGAGGACAAAACTCTCGCCCCCCTCAACGGTCACCCGCAAAAGAAGATCTGCTTCCCGCTCAATCGTATGCTGAAACTTGGCAGGAATCAATTCAGACTTTACGATCCGCCTTTCCAGTAGCACCCCGGCCAATGCACTGTTGATCGTCGTAAAGATCTCCTTCAATACCCTATCGTAAGAATTCCCTTTCACCTCGGCAAAATTGCCTGAAACCGAAGAACTTGCAATCCAAAAGGGGGTTAGAAAAACACCTCCCGATACCGACTTTTTTAACGGGGGGATTAGAAAAAAGTAAATTTGACAAAATAATCGACCGATCCTAAAATATCCGGCGTCCCTGTTCGTCTACCTTAATAAGATGCAGGATACGATCAGCATACACAGCAATTTGGCAACTCCCAAAAGAAATATCACCGGGATCATCAACGCTTACAGCCGTCGGCTGCTGGGCTTTATCCGCAAGCGGGTCAGAAATGAATCGGATGCAGAAGATATCCTCCAGGAAGTCTTTTACCAGTTGGCGGGCAACACCCAGCCCATCGAACAACTGACGGGATGGCTTTTTACCGTGGCAAGGAACAAAATCACAGACAACCACCGGAAACGTCGCCTCGATCTCATCGACGATATTCAAGATCCCGCAAACGAAGATGACGAAATGATCCGTTGGGCGGAGTTGCTGATGAGCACCGGCGACAATCCGGAGTTTTCGTACCTGCGTTCGGTTTTCTGGGATGAACTGACTGCAGCCCTTAACGAACTTCCGGAGGAACAAAAACAGGCATTCGTGTTAAATGAACTCGAGGGCATGCCTTTTAAAGAAATGGCCGAGATCACAGGCGAAACCGTTAACACCCTTATTTCAAGAAAAAGATATGCGGTCCTGCATCTCCGCAACCGGTTGGCAAGGCTGCGGGAAGAACTGTTGAACGAATAAAAAAGAATTTATGAGCAAATCACGTTTTATCAAAAAGGGAATCGGCATTGCAATCATGATAGTGATCTGCATCTTTCTGCTCTCAGCAGTAGTTATGTTCCTGTGGAATCATATACTGGTTCCGGTCCTTAATATCAACGTCATAACCATCTGGCAGGCACTGGGAATATTCATCCTCTCCAAAATTCTCTTCGGCGGATTCAAAGGCAAAGGTGGTCGATGCGGTGAAAGCAAAGGGAAGGGCAGGATGATGATGGAAAATTGGCACAATATGTCGCCCGAAGAAAAAGATGCCTTTAAAGAAAAACTACGCAGTCGTTGTCGCTCGTGGAGACAGGAAAAAAACACGCCCCCGCCCACCGATAATTCCGTTTCAGACGAATCCAATTCCGCCAACGCATAAAGTAAAAACGGTGTTATGGAAATACTCGTATTCAGAACGAATATCAAAAACAAAAAACAGGTTGCTAAAGTTTCGGAGCTGATGTATGATCTCGATGATATTCTGCGCTGGAATGTAGATCTCCACGACAGAGACAAGGTGTTACGGATCGAAACCCATCAACTCTCGCCCCGGCAGGTAGAAACGCTGCTTAACGAAGCCGGTTACCTCTGCGAGGAACTTGAGGATTAGCTTTTCGGATCGCGCTCCTGCTTCCTTTTGCTCTCAATGTTTGGAAGCAAGCCCGTGATCAATCCAATCAGGGGAAGAAAAGCACATACCTGATATACAAATCCTATACTCGTATGATCAGCGAGTTTCCCAAGAACGGCAGATCCCAGTCCGCCCATACCAAAGGCAAAACCAAAGAAGAGACCGGAAATTAGCCCCAGCTTTCCCGGAATCAATTCCTGGGCATAAACCAATATCGCCGAGAAAGCCGACGCCAGGATCATACCAATGGGCACAATGAGAATGCCGGTCCAAAACAGATTGGCATGCGGTAAGAGCAACGAAAACGGAGCCACGCCCAGAATCGATCCCCAGATCACATATTTCCGCCCAAACCTGTCGCCAAGCGGGCCTCCCAACAAGGTACCCGCAGCAATGGAAAATAGAAATATGAAAAGATAAATCTGCGAAGTTCCTACCGAAACGTGGAACTTATCCATCAGATAAAAGGTAAAATAGCTGGTCATACTGGCCATGTAGAAATACTTCGAAAATATGAGCAGAAGCAGAACTACAACGGATGTAACGATTTTTCTGCGAGGCAGGACTGCACGCTTAATCTCCCGTTGCACCGACACTTTCCGCTGCTGCACATGATTCCTGTACCAATTTCCCACCCGCCATAATACAATCATCGCCAACAGCGCGATCAGCGAGAACCAGGCTACATTTCCCCGTCCGAAAGGAACGATGATGGCAGCGGCGAGTAGTGGACCGAAGGAACTTCCGGCATTTCCGCCAACCTGAAATATCGACTGTGCCAATCCTCGTCTTCCGCCGGATGCCATGTTGGCCACACGGGACGCCTCGGGATGAAAGACCGAAGAACCCAGTCCGATTAGTCCAACCGAGCAAAGCAATGCATGAAAGGTATTAACCTGGGAAATAAGCAGGAGTCCGATCAGTGTAAAGCCCATCCCAATGGCAAGTGAAAAGGGCTGTGGTTTCTTATCGGTGTATAGGCCCACAACCGGCTGAAACAATGAGGCGGCCAGTTGAAAAGTCAGCGTAATCAATCCGATTTCGGCAAAACTCAACTTAAACGACTCCTTGATAACCGGATAGATCGCCGGAATCAACGATTGGATAGTATCGTTCAGCAAATGCGAAAAACTGATGGCATAAAGAATCGGAAATACGGTTTTACCCGCAATCTCCTTTTCTGTAACAGTATCTCCCATCTTCACAGATTCAATCTGGTGGTCAAAATAATTAGTTATTGCAACGAGTAGCTGACTTCCCCGTTCTTCTCATCCTTCAATACAATACCCAACTCAAGGAGCTGATTTCGGATTTTATCGGAAGTGGCATAATCCTTTCTTGCACGGGCTTCCTTACGTATTTCGATCAGCAGGTTCATCACGCCTTTAAGCTTGTCGTCCTGAGCTGATTTTTCTTCAGCCAACCCAAAAATATCTTCCAGGAAAAGCTTGAAGAGTTTCTTCATCTCAGAAAGGGTCGTACCCGCCAATGCTGTACTCCCGATATGTCCGTCCTTGATGGAATTGATAACGGGAACGAGTTCAAACATGTTGGCGAGGACCTTTGCCGTGTTGAGGTCATCATTCATGAATTCCGAAAAACCCGATAGTAATTCCTTCACTTTTGCATCCAGTTCTGCATCGCCGGCGGGACCGGAGTGATCCGCAAGTTGGGGCAGCAGTTGATAGGCTTCCCAAAGTCGTTTTAGTCCTTTCTCTGCCGCCAGCAGCGCTTCATTGCTGAAATCCAACGTACTGCGGTAGTGCGTCTGCAGAATAAAGAAACGCACCGTCATCGGTGAATATCCTTTCTCCAGTATCGGATGATCTCCACTGAAAAGCTCGGTAAGGCGAATCACGTTGTTGTATGCCTTCCCCATTTTCTTTCCGTTGATGGTAATCATGTTATTGTGAAGCCAGTAGTTGGCCGGAACATGACCGCCATTGCAGATCGAACTCTGGGCAATCTCACTTTCGTGGTGCGGGAACATCAGGTCCATCCCGCCACCGTGGATATCGAATTTCTCACCAAGATACTTGGTACTCATAGCGGAACATTCGATATGCCAGCCAGGGAATCCTTCCCCCCACGGACTTGCCCAGCGCATTATATGTTGGGGAGGCGCAGCCTTCCAGAGCGCAAAATCCTGTTTGTTGATCTTCTCCTCCTGGCCGTCGAGTTCACGGGTCGACTCCTGAAGCTCATCTATTACACGTCCGCTCAGTTTACCGTATGGGAAGTTCTCCGAATATTTTTTTACATTGAAGTAAACCGAACCGTTCACCTCATAGGCATAGCCTTCGTTCATGATCTGTTTGATCATTTCGATCTGTTCAACGATATGACCGGTAGCCGTAGGCTCGATGCTCGGTTCCAGATTGTTGAACTTTTTCATCGCCCAATGAAAGAGATTCGTGTATTTCTGAACCAACTCCATGGGCTCCAGTTTTTCGAGAATGGCCTTGGTGGAAATTTTATCTTCCGCAGCACGTCCTTCCTCTTCAAAGTGCCCGGCATCCGTAATATTACGTACATAACGAACCTTATACCCGAGGTGGAGAAGATAGCGGTAAACGATATCAAAAGTTATGAATGGGCGTGCATGGCCGAGATGACTCTCTCCGCTTACCGTGGGTCCGCAAACGTACATTCCCACATGTCCGGGAACAATGGAAGTGAATACCTCTTTCTGTCTTGTATAGGAATTAAATACTTTAAACTCGCTCATATATCAATCATCTGGCTGATCTACAAATATACATCTTCATTCCCGTTTAGGGGAGGACGAAATCCGCCATGAGCGGATAATGGTCCGAATACGGGACTTTCTTCAATCCGAACCCCTCGATGGCAATCCGGGGATCGGCAAAAATATAATCGATGCGAAGCGTGGGCGAGATTTTCCGGAAAGTACGGCCCATTCCGAAACCTTTTTCCAAAAAGGCATCCTGCATATCCTTGCGGATTTTGAAGTAGGTATAGGAATTCGGAACATCGTTAAAATCGCCTGTCAGAATTACCGGCACGTCCGTAGAATCAAGAAAAGCACGCACCTGTTCTGCCTGGGTGCTTCGGTAAACATAGGCCCTCCTGAGTTTCGGCACGATCGCCTTGGGGGTTTCAATCGTAGCTTTTTCTGTTTTCCCGAACTGGCTGATTCCCTCATAGTCCTTACTGTCGAAAAGTACCGACTGCAGGTGGGTGGTCGCAATTCTATATACTTTTCCATTAACGCGGATATCACAGGCCACCAGACTTTCAGCCCGGGAATTGTTCCGGAATCGGATCCTCATCGAGTCGATAATCGGGTGCTTCGAGAAAATCAATATACCCGACCGGTAACTTCCTTTGTACCGTTCGCCCTCTACCGCAAAATAGTGGTAGGGATAACCCATCTTTTGGGTGAATTCAACAATAGTGGGCTTATGCTTCTGTTGATTTTTCGATTCAAAAAATTCCTGAAAACAGAAAACATCGGCATCCGACTTCGCCAGCAAATCGAGCATGTTCTGACGATAGCTGGTTCCTTTCTTCTGCCGGTTGTATTCGTCCCAAAGCGAAACATTCCAGGATACCACGCGAAACGTTCCTTTCTTCTTCTTTACGCCAAATTCCGATTCGGAGCCGAACGCAAAAAGTACACCGATTTGTTGAAAGGAAAGCAAAAGGGAAATCAGGGGCATAAATGCCCAGCGGGAGCGGAACAGGAGCCAGAAAATCAGGAATCCGACCTGAAGGGCGAGTAAAAGCGGGAACCCCAGTCCGAGCAGTGCTGCCCACCAAAATTTACCCGCGTGAAGCCACGGAACCAGACAAACAATTGCCATCAGCACCGTGGGAACGATATTTAGAATAATAAAAGTTTTCTTCGCGAGCTTTCGCAACTTAACCGCCATAACGATTTCAGGTTAATCTTCCTCACTGGCCCTTCTCAGGATCTCCCGCTCTTCGTCCGTTAACAAATGAACCCCCTTCTGACTGATCTTGTCGAGGATCGCATCAATACGCTGTTGGGTAACATGGGGAATTTTCTTATAGGGTTCTCCCTTGGATTTATAAAACATGTGGTCCTTCAATGACTTCTTCGACCGGGGTTTATCCGGATTGAAAAAGTCGTTAACCCAGGTAACCGAATTGTTCATCCAGGCCGACCAATCCCTGCCTCTGCGAAGCTGATGAACAAAAAGGAATCCCGTTGCAGCCGCTGCAAGATGGGCGAGATAAACGGGCCCCAGGCCCGAAGGAATCCCGGCAAAGTCGATCACCACAAACAATGTCGTAAGTACCCAGAGCGGAATACCGCCGTTGATCATGGGGAACAGACGGTATCCCGGAGCAAGTGTTGTGGTGGCAATGGCCACGGCCATAATACCGGTTGTTGCACCTTTCAACATAAAACCGGGCCTGGCCGCCATCAAACCGGGGAAAAGCGCTGCTGTTCCCACAAATACTATCCCCGCAAAAAAGCTTCCGTAAAGAAAGAGCGGAATGATCTTGTTGTTTCCCGAAAGATCCTGCAGAATATACCCGAACGACCAAAGCCAGAGCAGGTGAACTACCATTTCCAGCACGCCGTTTTCCATAAACCAATAGGTCAGAACCGACCAGGGCTGGCGAATAAAGCCCTGTGCACTTCCGGGCACCAGCAGCCAGTTATGAACCGCCGAATAGTATACCGATTCCTCCAAATCGATAATCCTGAAGATAATGTACGTAAACTTGAATAGAATGAAAATAACCGCAAGAATAATCATCAGCAGGGTCAGCTGATTGCCTTCCTGCCCAAGATACATTCTCCTTCTGCTGTTCTGTTCCAATACGCCCATGGGTGAAGTATTATTCGTTAGCTATTATCAGTAAAACGTTCTGCGCTGCGTTTTGTTCCAGTAAATTACAATAAGAAATCCGACCAACGCGCCGCCCAGGTGAGCCCAATGCGCCACGTTGTCACCGGCATCGTTTTGGAAGGCCGCGATCAGCTCAATTGCCGCATAGATCAGCACAAACCATTTCACCTTCATCGGAAATAGAAAATAGAGATAAATATAACTGTTGGGAAACAGATACGCAAAAGCGGCCAGACATCCGAATACCGCGCCCGAAGCACCCACCGTGGCCGAATAATTCATCACCATTATCTGATCCTGAATCTGCTCAAGGGCACTTTCCAGATAGATATAACTTTTGGAAGGATCTGCAATCCAATTGTCCGCGATGGAACGTGCCACACCGTTGTAGTCAAAAATTTCTCCCCGGATATGGTTATTGTAGAAATCTACAAAGTTGGCAGCCGTCGGATTTAGCCGGAACGCCTCCGCGTCGTTGATGAGACTATTGAACTGGTAAGCAAGCACGCCTTCATGAAACAAGGCAGCTCCAAGACCGCAAAGAATATAAAACGCCAGAAATCGCTTCGGCCCCCAATAATTCTCCAGCACGCTTCCAAACATCCATAAGGCAAACATGTTAAAAAACAGATGACCCCAGTCGTGATGCATAAACATATGCGTAATCAGCTGGTGCGGCTTGAAAAACGGCGACTGAAAATGATGCAGGGCAAACAACTCGTTGAGCCCTTCCTTCAGTCCGCGTGATCTCAGCACTTCTTCCAATAGAAAGATAAGCACATTGATGATCACCAGGTTTTTGATAACCAGTGGAAGTACCTGAAAATTTCGTGGTCTGAATTGCGTCATGTGTCTATCTTTCTATCGGTTCCTTAATTTCAGTTGAACAACATTCTCTATATGGTGCGTATGGGGAAACATATCCACCGGTCGCACCCGGGTTACTTCGTATTTTTCATCCAGCCCATTCAAGTCCCGTGCCTGGGTCGCCGGATTACAACTTACGTACACCACTGTCGGAGCTTCCATATCCAGAATTTTCCGCACCAACTTATCGTGCATACCGGCCCGAGGGGGATCCGTGATGATTACATCCGGACGTCCGTGCTGGTCAAAGAACGCATCGTCACAAATATCGATAACGTCACCGGCGTAGAAACTGCTGTTGGGCAAACCATTCAATGCCGCATTCTCCCTGGCATCTTCAATGGCCTCCGGAATCATCTCCACTCCAATGATTTTTCCCGCCTGCCGGCTTACAAAAATACCTATACTGCCCGTGCCGCAGTAGAGATCGTAAACCGTTTCCGTTCCCGTTAACCCTGCAAATTCTCTGGTAACCTGATACAATGCTGTTCCCTGGCGGGTATTCGTCTGGAAAAAGGACTTGGGGCCGATCTTGAATCGGAAATCTTCCAGTTGCTCAATTACGTACCCCTTTCCATGATACGCAATCGCTTCCAGATCGAAAATGGAATCGTTATGTTTTGAGTTGATGGTATAAAGAAGCGTTGTTATTTCCGGGAACAACCGAATCAGATGGTCCAACAGCGCCTTACGGGGTTTGGGCCGATCGTCGCCAAAAACCACATTTACCATGAGTTCGCCGGTTGTGCACAGCCTAACCTGCATGTTACGCAGCCAGCCCTGATGGGTACGGATATCGTAGAAGGGGAGGCCCTTTTCGATCGCAAAGGCCTTGATGGCTTTACGGATCCGGTTAGTGGGCTCGGCCTGAAGATGGCAGATATCGATGTCTACCAGCTTATCGAACATCCCCCTGGCGTGAAAGCCCGCCACCGGCTGATCCGGACTGATGTCCGGATTGCCGAGCTCTTCCGGAAGGAGAAAACGCCGGGTACCAAAGGTGTACTCCATTTTATTACGGTAATAACGGGTGTTTTCGGCACCGAGAATCGGTTCAATCGGAGGCAGGGCCACTTTACCGATACGCGTCAGATTGTCGACCACCTGCTGTTGTTTGTACATCAATTGCTTCTCGTAGGGAAGCATTTGCCAACGGCAGCCCCCGCAAACCCCAAAATGCGAACAAAAGGGTTCGGTACGGTCTGCGGAATACCCTGTAAATCCGGTAATTACACCTTCAGCCCAATCTTTTTTGTTTTTGGTAAGACGCAGGTTTACCCTGTCGCCCGGAACTGCTCCGTCAATAAATATGACCTTTCCGTCTACCCTTGCCAGCGATTTGCCTTCTGCAGCATAATCATCTACGGCTACATCTGTCAGTAAAATATTCTTTTTTCTTGCCACGGTGCAAAAGTAACCAATACCACAGGGTTAACAATACATAAACGTCTAAACCGTTTTATTTGAATAATTTCGTAGCCTAACACGCTGATTGATATGAAAAACTGGCTTTTAGCTGCATCGATGATTTTAGGAGCGGCCGCCGCATCGGCCCAGGGATATAAAATTAACCTTACCTTAAAACCTTTCACCTCAGGAACAGCTTACCTGGCCTACCATTACGGCGAAGGCAAAGGGATAGCCGACTCCGCCCGTATCGACGCTTCGGGAAAGGCCGTATTCCAGGGCTCCAGGCCGCTTCCGGGCGGACTCTACATTGTTGTGTCGCCACAGCGGGTTATTATGTGCGAACTTCTTTTGGACAAACAACAAAACTTTTCGATTTCCATCGATACCAACAATCTGAGAAATGTCGTTTTCACCGGAAGCCCCGAAAACGAGGCCTTCGATTCGTACAGAAAATACTCGGATGAAATCGGACAGAAAATCGTGGCCTTCCAGGAAGCCCTGAAAACAGCCCCTCCGGATCAACAGGAAACCCTCCGCAACCAGATCGCGAGCCTGAATAAGGAACTGGACACCTACCGGAAAAACTTTATGACGAAAAACCCCTCGTCGATCCTCACCGCCTTCTTCAAGACCATCCGGGAGCCGGAAATTCCACCCGCAGAACAACACCCCGGAGGGAAATACGATACGCTTTACGCATTCAACTATTATAAATCCCATTTTTGGGGCGGCGTGTCCTTTGCCGATGGCCGCCTGGTCCGCACGCCATTCTTCAAACCGAAACTGCAGCGATATTTCCAGCAGTGCGTTTTCCCCGATCCCGATTCCATCATTGTCGAAGCCGATAAAATGCTCGCGGCCGCCGAACCCAGCAAAGACATGTTCAATTTTCTGCTCGGCCATTTTATCGACAAATACATCAACCCCGAATATATGGGTCAGGACAAGGTTTTTGTCCATCTCTTCGAGAAATACATCAATGCGGGTAAGGCCGACTGGCTGAACGAGAAGCAACGGAAATATGTCAACGAAAGGGCCTACAGCCTGATGGCCAACCAACTTGGGAACCCTGCTGCAGTGCTCAACCTTTTGGACACCTCCGGCGTCCGAAGATCGCTGTACGATATCAAAGCCCCCTTTACCGTGGTCGTGTTCTGGGATGCCACCTGCGGCCATTGCAAGGAAGTGGTGCCGAAGGTCGACTCTCTCTTCCGTGCCAAATGGAAAAATGAAGGAATTGCCGTCTACGGCGTAATGGTCGACGGCGGGCTGCCGGCTTGGAAAAAGTTCATCGCGGAAAACAACCTGACCGGATGGATTCATGTGTACCAACCCGACGAAGACCGTGACGCCGACTACGCCGCCGGTCGCCCCAATTTCCGTCAGCTCTACGACGTGTACCAAACGCCGGTTCTCTACCTGCTCGACGAAAACAAACGGATCATCGCCAAAAAACTATCCTACGATCAACTCGATAAGGTAATCGAATTAAAAAAGAACAAAAGCTGACCGGCTTAACCGTCAATCAAAACCCTGAAAAACCCGCTAACACTATCCGAATGAAAAAACTTCTTCTTCCGATTGCTTTTTTCTTTTCAACCGGTGTGAATGCCCAGGTGCTGTTTACCGTTGGACCGGATACCGTCAGTACCGCCGGTTTTCTTCAGGCTTTTCAGAAACAAAAAATACAGGCCGAAACCGGCAGCGCCCTCGAAGAATACCTCCAACTCTATATCAATTACCGACTGAAGATCCTGGCGGCCAAAGAGGCCGGATTGGATAAACTACCTCAGCAACTGGCAGAGTTGAAGGATTTTGCCGAACAACTGGCCGGTCAGTTTTTGCTGGACCCAACCACAATGGAAAAACTAAGGGAGGAAGCCGACAAGCGCTTCGACAAGGAAATTTTGGTAAGAGAAGTCTTTTTTTCTTCTGAAAACGGCGAAGCCGAGGCAGCAAAAAATGCGGAACTGTTTTTTCAGAGAAGCCTGAAACAGAAAGGCTCCTTCTATCAAGATACAACAATTTCTTCAGATCGCCAAATCGGCTATATAACGGCATTTTCTCTTCCCTACCCGATAGAAAATATTGTCTATCAATTAAAAAACGGCGAATATTCCAGGCCCGTCAGGGGAAGCCGGGGGTACTACATCTTTCAACGGATTGCCGACCGGCCCGCGCTCGGCACGCTATCTGCAGCGCATATCCTCATCGGCATAGCGCCCGGAGCAACCGATGATGAAAAACGAATGGCTGCAGAAAAAGCAGACTCTCTTTACCAACGCTTACTGAAGGGGGGCGACTTCCATCAACTTGCCGAAAAATACAGCAACGATAATTTCACCTATGCAAACGGAGGCATCATTGCCCCCTTCACTGCAGGAACATACGAATACGAAGGCTTCGAAAAAACGGCCTTTGAACTTCAAAACGACGGCGATTTCAGCCAACCTGTGCAATCGTCCATCGGTTTTCATATTATCAAAAGACTGAGTCTTACCCCTCCTTCCATTCAACGGAAAAAACCAATGTGGAATGAGATGCTGAAAGACATGATTATTCGTGATTCCCGTATAACCCTGGCACGGGACGCCCTCACAGACATGGTTGTACGATCATGGAATATGGATCCCCGCCACGTTACCGACAGTATAAGAAACGCGGCGCTGGCCCATTACCGGAAAAACCTGGAGACCTTCCAGCCCGCATATGCAGCACAGGTAAAGGAATTTGCCGAAGGAAACCTTCTCTTCGAAATCATGCAGCGCGAAATTTGGGATAAGGCAGGGGCCGACAGCTCCGGTCTTTACCAATTCTACCGGGAAAATGCATCGCGTTATACGTGGAAGGCTTCGGCAGAAGTGCTGCAACTTACCTGTAACGACCAGGCCGCTGCCGACCTCGTTCGCGAAAAAATTATTCACAACCCCGGGAACTGGGAAAAAATCGTTGATTCTGCCGCCGGCATACTCAGCAGCTATGCATCACGGGTTGAAATTCATCAACTCGAAGAAGCCGGAATTAATAACCTCCGCGAAAACTCCTTTTCGGAGCCGCAGACACAACCCGACGGCACCGTCCTTCTGACCTATGTTTTCCGGATACTTCCGGAAGGTGCTCCGCGACGTTTTGAAGATGCCAAAGGATTTGTTTTAAACGATTACCAACAGTATCTCGAATCGACGTGGCTTCGGAAACTCCGCGAAAAATACCCCGTGAACCTGAACCAGAAAGAATGGAAACGCCTGCGGAAAAATAAAAAACAGGGTTAATTCCAGATACTGGCACAATTTATGTCGCTATTTTTTGTTAATAGTAGTGCATTTCTCCCATCGTCTTTTACCTACCCATTAGATATACTACGAAGCAAACCGGCCTTAGGGCCGGTTCTTCTTTTATGAATAAAAAAGCCGCTCGGTAATCCGAAGCGGCTGAGATATCCATTACAGGTGTCCGGTCAACGGATCTCCTTGATTACGTTTTGGATCACCTGGGGTTTGCCAAGCGTATAGTAATGCAGTACCGGCACACCATAGGCACGCAGCTCACGGCTTTGCTGGATCAGCCATTCGGTTCCTACTTTTTCCACTTCCTCATCGGACTTGCATTTCATCACTTCAAGGCTCAGCTCTGTAGGCAGGTCTACATGGAATACCCTCGGCAACACAGTCAACTGCTTTTTGGTTGTGAGCGGCTTAAGCCCCGGAATAATCGGAACCTCTATACCGGCAGCCCTGCAGGCATCCACAAAGGCAAAATATTTCTTGTTATCGAAGAACATCTGGGTCATGATATAATCGGCCCCCGCATCCACCTTGGCCTTGAGGAATTTCATATCGATCTCCGGATTCGGCGATTCGAAATGCTTTTCAGGATAACCGGCCACACCGATACAGAAATTGGTACGGGTACCATTTTTCAGGTCTTCTTCAAGATAAATACCATTATTTAGATTTACCACCTGGTTCAGCAGCTCAATAGCATAGCGATGTCCACCAGGATTGGGCTCAAAGTTGGCTTCGTTTTTGGCAGCATCCCCCCTCAGAACCAATACGTTATCTATCCCCAGGAAGTTCAGGTCGATCAGCGCGTTTTCGGTTTCCTCCTTGCTGAAACCTCCGCAGATCAGGTGAGGTACCGTGTCCACATTGTAATGGTTCCGAAGTGCTGCGCAAATGGCAACGGTTCCGGGTCTTTTCCGTACTTCCACCTTGATGAAAGAACCGTCGGCCTTTTTCTTGAACATGGTCTCTGCCCGATGATAGGTCACATTGATAAACGAGGGTTTGAACTCCATCAGGGGATCCAGATGGTCATAGATACTCTGAATGGTCTTCCCTTTCAGCGGGGGCAAAATCTCAAATGATATAAGCGTATCCTTCGCCTGGCGTATGTGGTCAATTACCTTCATGTTCAGTTTTTAACGGGCACAAACCTACATACATTACACGAATTTTCTAAATGAAGCCCATACCTTATTTTTGTAGTTCAATCTTTTACTTTGAGCCTGACCATACATACCGACAATTTAGTCAAGACCTACAGGAGCAGAACAGTAGTGAATCATGTTTCCATTAACGTGAAACAGGGGGAAATTGTAGGCCTTCTCGGGCCAAACGGAGCTGGTAAAACCACTACGTTCTATATGGTCGTAGGATTGATCAAACCGGATGAAGGTACGGTTTACCTCGACGAGCAGGACATTACCAAGCTGCCCATGTACAAGAGAGCGCAGATGGGTATCGGCTATCTTCCCCAGGAAGCCTCCGTTTTTCGGAAGCTGAGCGTGGAAGATAATATCTCCGCCGTCCTGGAGATGACCAAACTCAGCAAAGTCGAACAGAAGGAAAAACTTGAAGATCTGCTGACCGAGTTCCGCCTCCACCACGTTCGTAAAAATAACGGCGACTCCCTCAGTGGCGGGGAAAGAAGACGTACCGAAATTGCCCGAGCCCTTGCGGTAAACCCCAAATTCATCCTCCTCGATGAACCCTTCGCCGGAGTTGACCCCATTGCCGTTGAAGATATCCAGATGGTGGTTGCCCGGCTCAAATACAAAAACATCGGTATCCTCATTACCGACCACAACGTAAACGAAACCCTCTCTATCTGCGACAGAGCCTATCTCCTGATCGACGGAAAGATATTCAAACATGGCACCGCAGAACAGCTCGCTCAGGATGAGCAGGTTAAGCGGCTTTACCTGGGTAGAAACTTCGAATTGAAACGGAAGGATTATCTTCTCAATCCGGAGAACAACGAACCCATGCCCGATGTTGTAAAAATTCCTGAGGAAGACACCGATTTATAGGGGTCTCTACTCCCAAAAAAATATCTGCATCTCATAGGTATTCGTTATTTTGCCGACATGAGGATTCTTAGTCCTGCCATATCACGACTGGCCCGGCTTCGGCTGTGGCAGATAGAACAATGGGTGCAAAATCCCGTTGCAGCTCAACGTGAGGTTTTGCAGGAACTGGTAACCGCCTCCCAATACACGGCCTTCGGAAGGCAGCATGGCTTCAACCGCCTCTTTTCCATAAAAGCATTTAAGCAGGCCGTTCCCATTCACGAATACAACGATATCAAACCCTATATCGAAAGGATGATGGGGGGCGAAGAAAATGTACTGTGGAATACACCCGTGGAATGGTTCGCCAAAAGCAGCGGAACCACTTCCGATAAAAGCAAATTCATTCCCGTAAGTCAGGAAAGCCTCGAAGAGATGCACTACCAGGCATCAAAGGACGTGCTGACGATGTACTACGCCTTTAACCCGGAATCCGACCTCCTTACCGGCAAAGGCCTGGTGATCGGCGGTAGCCACCAGGTAAATCAGGTCAACGATTCCATTCAGTACGGTGACCTCAGCGCAGTGCTCCTTCAGAACACACCCTTCTGGGGACAGTGGCTGAAAACACCTGAACTATCCATTGCCCTGATGGATGAATGGGAGTCCAAAATTGAAATGCTTGCCCGTTCCACCATTCATGAGAATGTCACCTCCATTTCCGGTGTTCCCACCTGGACCCTCGTCCTGTTCAAAAGAATCCTCGAAATAACCCGCAAAAAAACCATTGCGGAAGTATGGCCCAACCTCGAGCTCTATATGCACGGGGGGGTATCCTTTACCCCCTACCGCGACCAGTTTGAAGCCCTGATCGGGAAACCTATACATTATATCGAAATTTATAATGCAAGCGAAGGGTTCTTTGCCGCGCAGGCCCATCCCGACGATGAGGGCATGCAGCTGTTCACCCGCCATGGAATCTTCTACGAATTCATGCCGGTGGAAGAATACGGCAAGCCCAATCCCCGAACTGTAGGACTGAAGGAAGTTGAACTGAACAAAAATTATGCGCCCGTAATCAGTACCAATGGGGGGCTCTGGCGTTATCTCGTGGGCGATACCATCAAATTTGTCTCCCGTTACCCCTTCCGGATCAAGGTGAGCGGAAGGCTCAAGCATTTTATCAACGCTTTCGGCGAGGAACTAATCGTCGACAATGCCGACCGGGCTATCGCTATTGCCGGAAACCGTACCGGAGCCATCGTGAACGAATACACGGCAGCCCCCGTTTATTTCAGCAGCGATAGCAATGGTGCCCATGAATGGCTTATTGAATTCGAAAAGGAACCCGAAGATCTCGCCCTCTTTGCCTACGAACTGGATCTGGCCCTGAAAAGCCTGAATTCGGACTATGAAGCAAAACGGCACAGAGACATCGCCCTGCGGATGCCCATTATCCACAGCATCAAACGCGGTCTTTTTGCCTCCTGGCTCAAAGAGAAAGGAAAACTCGGCGGACAACACAAGGTACCCCGACTCAGCAACGAGCGGACCTTCCTCGAAGAAATTCTCGCCATGTGCGAAGCCCTCAACTCGTGATTTTTCCCTTACATTTGCCTCCTCAGCAGACTTCCGACCGCTGAAACAACGGTCAGAAAGCCCTGAACGTTAAACAAACAAACATTAACGGATGAAATTACTAGAAAACAAAGTTGTTATCGTAACCGGCGCAGCCCGCGGAATCGGTGAAGGCGTCGCACTTAAACTCGCCGAACACGGCGCATCCATTGCCTTTACCTATGTAAGCGAAAGCAGCGCCGAAAAAGCCGCCGCTCTGGAAAACAAACTGCAGGCATTGGGCGTAAAAGCCAAAGCATACCGCAGCAATGCCGGAAAATATGAAGAATGTGAGGCTTTCGTTAATGATGTTCTCAAGGAATTCGGCCAGATCGACGTGTGTGTAAACAATGCCGGAATCTCCAAAGATAACCTGCTGCTCCGTCTTACCGCCGATCAATGGGATGAAGTGATGGATATCAACCTGAAAAGCGTTTTCAATATGACCAAACAGGTGATCCGCCCCATGATGAAGGCCAAAAGCGGCAGCATCATCAATATGAGCTCCATTATTGGTATAAGGGGAAATGCCGGCCAAACCTCCTATGCAGCCAGCAAAGCCGGTATCATCGGATTCACCAAATCGGTAGCTCTCGAACTCGGCAGCCGCAACATCCGTTGCAATGCCATCGCTCCGGGTTTTGTAGAAACCGACATGACCCACTATCTGAAAGATGGTGCGGCCGCCGATGAGTTCCTGAAAAAAATTCCTCTGGGAAGATTCGGTTCTACCGAAGAAATTGCCAACACCACCCTCTTCCTCGCGTCCGACATGAGTTCCTATGTAACAGGACAGGTACTCAGCGTCTGCGGTGGTCTGAATATCTGATTTCCTTCCCAAAATATAAAATTGAAAAGCCCGATGATGAATCGGGCTTTTTCGTTATTTGGCAGCGGCAGTCTGCTTAAACTTCTCAATCGCTTTTTTGGAGTACTCACTCAGAATCAGCCGTCCGCTGATGGCCGCGCGTTCTTTCAGCAGTTCATCCCAGTGCTCGGTCCCCTTCCAGAACATTTTTTTCATTTCCTTCATCGCTTCCGGATGGGAGTTGGATAAGTTTACCGACAAACGGGAAATGGAATCGTCCATATTTTCAATGCTTTCGTGCACTTCGGCAAAAAGCCCCTTGCGTTTTGCCCATTCCGAATTGCGCCAGTGGGTAGCATCGATCGCCAGATGGGAAAAGGCGGCTTCCCCAATCTTCCGTTCTACCACCGGCCCCACTACAAAGGGACCGATACCTACGGCCAATTCACTCAACTTAATATCCGCCTCCGTCCACGCAATACAATAGTCGGTAGCGGCCGCTAAACCTACGCCGCCTCCTACACATTTACCCTGGATACGCCCGATGATGAATTTGGGACATTTCCGCATGGCATTGATCACTTCGGCAAAACCGGAAAAGAATTTCCGACCCTGCTCCTCGGTAGTAATGGACGCCAGCTCTTCAAAGGAAGCACCGGAGCAGAATACCTTTTCCCCCGTCGAACGGAGAATAATAACTCGGGTTTGCGGATCGTTTCCCGCGCTGTGTATCGCTACGGCGAGTTCGGCAAGTATCTTTCCGGGAAGCGAATTGCTCTGGGGATGATGAAACTCTATTGTAGTAATGCCATGCTCGGTTTCAACCTTTACATAACCTTCGTCGATAGTCCGTATCATAGACGATATAATTTGAATAAGAAGTTACAGATTTGAAAGCGATTTTTTTAGCTTTCCTGATTTTTTAACATTACCATCGTAAGAATTGTTGCAACAGCTACCGGCTCACCCGTTTCGTCACTTACCTCTACCAGCCATTTCACGATTCCGCGGGCGATATCCTCCGGCTCCCTGCGCTCCTGTTTGCTCTTCTCCTTACAGGTAAGCTTTACACCGATCGTCGACCCGGCGTACACCGGTTTCAGAAACCGACATTCTTCGAGTCCATAATTCAGCATTACAGGCCCCTTCTTCGCATCCACAAAAAGTCCGGCTGCAGCACTCAGGATAAAATACCCATGTGCTACCGGTCGTTCAAACAAGGTTCCTTCCAGAGAAGTATGGTCGGTATGCGCGTAAAAATGATCCCAGCTGACGTTGGCAAAATTGACTATATCGGCTTCCGTAACCGTGCGCTTATGGGTTACCAGCGTATCGCCTATTTCAAGCTCTTCGAAATATTTTCGGAATGGATGCTTTTCATCTTCTTTTCCTTCAGCACCGGGCATATATGTCTTGGTAATGGCAGTAAGCATCGACGGCGATCCCTGTACGGCCACCCGCTGCATATAGTGTTTTACCCCACGGACGCCTCCCATCTCTTCGCCGCCACCGGCCCTTCCCGGTCCGCCATGAACAAGCAGGGGAAGCGGAGATCCGTGCCCGGTACTTTCTTTTCCGCATTCCCGGTTTAACACCAGAATACGGCCGTGGTGCGTTCCGGCCCCAACAACAAAATCTGTTGCAAAAGAGGGATCGGCGGTAACTACCGAACAGACCAGTGAACCCTTTCCCATGCGCGCCAGTTCAATGGCATCCTCCGGGTCGCGGTAGGGCATTAGCGTGCTCACCGGCCCGAATGCTTCCACTTCGTGCGGCTCTGTTGAATGGAAGGGATTGGTATTGGTAAGAAGAATTGGTGAAATGAAGGCCCCCGCCCGGGGATCGGCGTCTACCACTTCGACGCTGTCCAGACTGCCGTACACGATCTGCGATGAAGCCAGCAACTTATTAACCTGATCGCGAACTTCATTTCGTTGTGTTTGTCCGGCGAGCGGCCCCATGCGCACCCGTTCGTTGGCCGGATTACCGATAACCGTTTGTTCAAGGGTTTTGGCAATGGCCTTCCAGGCATCTTCCATCAACTCTTCCGGTACAAAAATCCGTCGTATCGCGGTACACTTCTGACCCGCCTTCACCGTCATTTCACGACGCACTTCCTTTACAAACAGATCCCATTCCGGCGTACCCGGAGCCGAATCCTTCGCCAGCACAATGCAGTTCAGAGAATCCGCTTCCATCGTGAAGGGCACCCGCTCCTGAACGATCTTCGAATGCGCCCCCAACTTTAATCCGGTTGCGGCAGACCCCGTAAACGTAACCACATCCTGCGATTCCACGTGATCAAGAAGATCTCCGGCACTTCCGCAAATCAACTGCAAAGCGCCTTCGGGCAATATACCCGATACAACGATTTCACGAACCACGGCTTCGGTCAGAAATGAAGTGACAGTGGCCGGCTTAACCACGGCGGGCATTCCCGCCAGCAGGTTCACCGCAATTTTTTCCAGCATTCCCCAAACGGGAAAATTAAACGCATTGATATGTACGGCCGTGCCCTGACGCGGCACCAGCAGGTGCTGTCCGATAAACTGACCGCTTTTGCTGAGATTATGCATTTCCCCGTCTATGCAGTAGGGAAGATCCGGAAACCTCCGCCGAAGCGACGCATAGGAAAAAAGGTTACCGATACCGCCTTCGATATCGATCCAGCTATCCGCCCTGGTTGCGCCCGTCTTCTGACTGATGGCATAAAACAGTTCCTTTTTCGACTGAAGATGAAGGGCCAGCGCTTTCAGCATTCGGCCTCTATCCTGAAAACTCATTTTCCGGAGCGCGGGGTTTCCTTTTCGTCGGGCATAATCCAGGACTTCACCAAAGTTCAGGCCCTCGGTTCCGGCAAAGGCGACAATAGATCCGTCAACAGCGTTGAAGAGCGGCTGCCCCTCTCCCTTACCCGCCACCCAGCGGCCCTGTATATAGTTTTCAAGCTTCATTTCAGTGGGTTTTATACTGGCAATAAACACGTTAGGGGATAAAGATAACAAACTAACAGTTGTTAGCAAAAAGGGGATCGCAAGGCATGCTTGTCGGCCCTCTTATCGTCCGATCGGTAACCACATCCACCCGCGGGCAATCCTGTTAGCGGGTTTAAAATCCCGCACTTCTGTTCACAAAAAAAGCCCTGCAATTGCAGGGCTGCGTAAAATATCGGAATTTAGGCGTAATCAGGCAGAGGCTTTACGCTTATCAATTTCAGCGCAGAGTGCCTCGGAGATGGCCTCAATGGTGCCTTCTCCTTCTACTTCAACCACCTTGTTGAACTTCTTGTAATAATCGGCAACAGGCAGGGTTTCGTTTTTGTAAACCTGCTGTCGTTTTTTCTGGATTTCGGGATCCGCGTCGTCCAGTCTGCCGCTTGTTTTCGCCCGGTTTACCAGACGTTTAATCAGCTCTTCTTCATTTACTTTCAGGAAAAGAACAACGCCGATAGACGTTTTCTTCAGAGAAAGCAGCTTATCGAGCGCTTCGGCCTGGGCTACCGTACGCGGGAAACCGTCGAATAAAAATCCGTTGGCGTTGGGGTTCTCGTCCAGCGCAGTGCTGATCATACCGATCACCACCTCATCGGGAACCAGCTGACCTTTTTCGATAAAGCCTTTTGCTTCCAGGCCGAGCGGAGTACCCTCCTTCATCTCCTTGCGGAGAAGATCCCCTGTGCTTAAATGGATGAGGCTATATTTTTCAACAAGCCTCTCACTCTGTGTACCCTTGCCGCTGCCCGGAGGGCCAAAAAGAATTAAATTGAACATGTTAGTTATGTCTCCTTGAGGGGGCAAATATACCTGAACTTGCACAAAAGGTGGTCATATTTTTTAATTTTTAATTTAAGAATGGGTAAAAAACTGGGCCGGAACAGGTGTTTATTTCAATAAATGATGGAGGAATTTGAACATTTATCCTGATTTCGCTGCATTTTTCATACAATTTCTAACCCAACTGTTAATTAGGAAAACCATATGAATCGTCCGCGCCTGCTTTCCGTAAATTTGGGAGAGAGAAGAATTTAAATCTTAATCATGATGAAAGCAGTAATAACTTTGCTCCTTCCTCTTCTCTTTTTTCAGTGTACCTATTCGCAAAAGAAAAAAGCCAGCACGATGAGTGATCAGCAAAAAGATAAACCAGCATTTTATTCCCGTACTGATACCACCCGGGTAAACCTCTCCGAAGAAGAATGGAGAAAGGTGCTGCCCGAAGATGTTTACTATATCGCCCGGATGAAGGGAACTGAGCGGCCCGGATCCAGCGTTTATGAGTATTCAAAGGAAGTGGGAACCTACTATTGCCGTGCCTGCGGTAACCCGCTGTTCAAAAGCGATACCAAATTCGAAAGCGGGTGCGGTTGGCCAAGTTTCTACGAACCCATTTCAAAAGGCTCCATCATTTACACGCCGGACCACTCGCACGGAATGGTGCGAACCGAAGTCCAGTGCGGAAGATGTAAAGCCCACCTCGGTCATGTATTTGAAGACGGACCGCCGCCTACAGGCTTACGGTATTGCATAAACGGCGTTATTCTGGATTTTGAGAAAGCCCGGGACGCAGAGAAAAAATACAACAAGAAAGAGGGGGAAAATCCTTAGTAATTACCGGAATCCGGAGTCGGATTGAACCAATTTTAACAATATCAGAAGAATAGCAGCGTTCATTTAACACACGGTTAACTGACCGCTGTCTACTTTTGTATAAGAATAAACACTTAAACTATGACCCGGATTGCATTACTCCTCGCCTTCATTACTGCAGGGCTGTTCGCGGAAGCTCAGGAGCTTTTGCCGAACCAAAATCCGAACTACGCTCAAAGTCGCGATAAATACATGAAAATAGCCGACTCCCTGACACAAACCCAATCCACTACGTCGCAGGAGACCTATAAGGCTATCGACTATCTCGCCGACAAAGCCGAAGAACGCGAAAAACGCCGCGAAGCCCGCCGCGCCGCCCATTACTACAACACTTATTATCCTTACGATTACCCTTACAGTTATCGTTATTCGTACCGCTACGGTCGTTACCCTTCTTATTACAGATCATGGGATAACCCGGTTACCTGGGGCACCGTAGGTTCACCTTTCTTCTGGTATTGGATGTTCCGCTAAAAAATTCCGGAATTACCCAGTAAAGGGGTGTAACATTTTATCTTCGCGCGCGTATATTTAACAAGAATACCCGCAGCACAACCGTTGTGCCGCAATGCCAAACAAATAACCATATATGAAAAAATTACTTTACGCTTCCCTCTTCCTTTTTTCAGCAGCCACCCTCTTTTCTGCCTGCAGCCGCAAGGTTACCAGAATTGACGCATCCGAACAGATCGACCTCAGCGGAAGATGGAACAATACCGACTCCCGCCTTACAGCCGACGAAATGATCAACGATGTTCTGCGTGCCGATTGGCTTACCAACCACGTTCAGGCAAAAGGCAAGAAACCCGTGGTAATCGTAGGCATGATCCAGAATAAAAGCCACGAACACATCGAAGCGGAAACCTTTATAAAAGATGTGGAACGCTCCTTTATCACCAGCAACAAGGTCGGACTGGTTCAGGGCGGTAAAAAAAGAGAAGAACTCCGCGCCGAAAAAGCGGATCAGCAAACCAATGCCTCTGCAGCAACCATGAAGAAATTCGGCCTGGAAAACGGAGCCGACTATATCCTTCAGGGCTCCATCAACTCTATTGTCGACTCTCAAAAAAGAAAAAAAGTAGTTCAGTATCAGGTTAACCTCGAACTGACCAATATCGAAACCAACGAAATCGTTTGGATCGGCGACAAAAAAATCACCAAATACGTGAAGAATTAAGCGATTCAAAAAGAATCCGACGTATGGTATTCCAGAAAACCTTTTACCCAAAGGTATCAGTGGCATTACTGCTGGTACCTTTTTTAATCTCCTGTGGCAGCTACCACCAGAAGATTCAGAAATACTATGGTCAGCTGGAAGCAGGAAGATACAATAAGGCTTTCGGGGCGCTCGACGATATCCGCTATCTGAAAAAACCCCGCAACCTCTTTCTGTACTACGCCGAGAAAGGTCGTGTGGCACACCTCATGGGCGCTTACGACACCAGCAACCATTTCCTGAATCTCGCCGACGACTACGCCGAAGAAACCCGCCATAAAAATGCCGGTGATATAGCCAAGGGTACCCTACTCAATCCCATGATGCAAACCTACCGCAGCGAACCCTTCGAGCGCTTTATGCTGAACTATTACAAGGCACTCAATTATGCCGCACTCGGTAAAACGGAAGACGCACTGGTGGAAGCGCGTAGAATAAGCCTCGCGGAAAACGAACTGGGCGATGCTACCCGCGAAAAGGAAAACCGCTACAGCCGCAACGCCTTCGCTATGAACGTTCAGGGCATCATCTATGAAATGGCGCGCGACTACAACAATGCGTTTATCGCCTACCGTAATGCAGCTGAGACCTATCTCCTGAACGATGATCACAGCTGGTACGGCGTTCAGCTTCCTTCACAGCTTAAGGCCGATGTTATCCGCACGGCAGAACTCAACGGATTCTCCGACCTGTCAGAATATTTTCAGAAAAAGTTCCCCGATACCCGGGCCGCCGAACGTCAGGGTGTCGGCGAGCTCATCGTATTTATTGAAAGCGGAAGAGCACCCGTAAAACTCGAGGAAAACCTGATGTTTACCCTCGTCAAGGGTGCCGGAGGCATGTTCACCTTCACCGATCCCACCGGTGGATTCAATATTCCCTTCGATGTGGCACGTTACGGCAACGAATCCGACCTCGGCGATCTGCGCACCTTCCGGATAGCCCTTCCCAAATATGCGGCTGTAACCCAGAGTTTCCGTCCCGTAACCGTTAAGGTTAACAATCAAAACCTGAACTCCGAACTCGCCGAGAACATCAATGAAGTGGCATTCAGAACCCTCCAGGAACGCAAACTCAAGGACATAACGGAAGCGCTTACCCGGCTAGCCGTAAAAAAAATGGCCGAGGCCGCTGCCCGAAGCGCCGGAAAATCGGTAGCCCAAAATAATTCAAAGGAGAAAGACGATAAAAAGAAACAGGAAAATGCCGAAGCGGTGGGCGACGCGGTCGGACTTTTGTTCCAGGCTTTTTCGCTGTTATCGGAAAAAGCCGATACCCGCAACTGGCAAAGTTTGCCGGCCTACATTTCCTATGTGCGCATTCCGCTCAGTATGGGCGAAAACATCATTGAAATCCAGGCTCCCGGCCGCAAAACGGGTACCATCCGGTGGACTGTTGAAGGAAAACCAGGTACCTTCCTGCTCCGAAGCATCAGCCTGAACTAAGCCGGCTATAGCCTTGAAAAGAAAAAGCCCCGCATCGATCGACCGGGGCTTTTTAAAAGTTGTTTTCGGATGAACCGCTAAGCCGATTTGGCGAGCGCAATATTCAACGAAATTTCGACTTCCTTACCAACGGCAGTGGGGCTACCCTTGATTCCAAATTCTGTGCGATCGATCGTCGTTTTTGCCTTAAAACCAGCTTTGATACCGCGGCCTGAATCATGCTGACCATTGTAGGTGACATCAAAAGTCACTTCCCTGGCTACATCCTTGATTTTCATGACTCCGGTCAGTACATACTTTTTGCCGCCCACAGGCTTGAAAGAAGTACTGCGGAATGTGATCTGAGGATATTTCTCGGTATCGAAGAAATCAGCTGATCTAAGGTGTTTGTCACGCCCTTCATTATTCGTATTGATGGAGCTCGCGTCTACAGTGAAGCTGATTTTTGCATCGCTGAAATCCTCTTTGGTGGTTTCTACTGTACCTTCAAAAACCTTGAAATTGCCGTCCACCTCGGAAACCACAAGGTGTGTTATCGTGAAATTCACATTGGAATGCGCCTTGTCTACCTTCCAGATAACCGGATCCTGACCGGGCAGGGAAACAGGCGTTGAAGATGCAGGAATGGGCTCATTTTCAGCCGTTTGGGTAACAAATCCTGCAGAAACTATGGCCGCTGCAAGTACGGAAAGAGAGGCAATTAGGTGTCTTTTCATTTTCTGGTTATTTGTGTAACAATATTAGCATAAATATACAATCGATCACCCCGTACGTATATTTTACCCATAGGCCTTGGCAGAAAGCCGTAAATTTGCGACCGCCAACTACGTATTTTATACCTAAAAACACATGATGCAACCTAAATTGAGTCATTTATCCGAAACGCTTATCGGTTCGGAGATTGTGAAACTTGCCGGGGAAATCAAGGAAAAGATCAAACAGGGCGAAAAGATCTACAACTTTACGATCGGAGACTTTGATCCCAAAGTATTTCCCATTCCTGCAGCCCTGGAAGAAGAAATTCACGCGTCCTACCGCAGCCATCTGACCAACTACCCCGCTGCCGACGGGGAGGCGGATCTACGAAAAGCTGTTTCCGGCTTCATCAGACGAAAAGAAGGGTTAGACTATGCTGAAAATGAGATCCTGATCGCCGCCGGCGGCCGCCCCCTTATTTACACCCTCTACCGGGCTATCGTGGATAAGGGCGATAAGGTTATTTATGCGGTTCCCTCCTGGAACAACAATCACTACGTTCATTTTACCGAAGCACAACACTGCATTATCGAGGCGAGCGCAGAAAACAACTTTATGCCTACGGCAAAAGAACTGGCTCCCCATATCAAGGGTGCCGCCCTCATCGCGCTCTGCTCTCCGCAGAATCCCACAGGCACCACTTTCTCACGGGAATCGTTAAGCGAAATATGCCGACTGATTGTCGAAGAAAACAACAGTCGGGGCGAAAACGAAAAGAAACTGTACATCATGTTCGACCAGATGTACTGGACCCTCACCTACGGCGATACACAGCACTATAACCCGGTTTCCCTCTTCCCCGAACTGAAGCCCTACACGATTTTCGTGGACGGCGTCAGCAAAGCCTTCGCCGCAACCGGCGTTCGGGTGGGATGGTCGCTCGGCCCCGCTGCCGTGATCGCGAAAATGAAGTCCATTCTTTCCCACCTCGGTGCCTGGGCACCCATGGCCGAACAGAAAGCTACAGCCCGCTTCCTGGAAAATACCGAAGCGGTGGATGCCTGGCTCACCAGCTTCAAAAAACAACTGGAAGACCGGCTCAGGGGCATTTACGCCGGATTTGTAAAACTCCGTGAAGACGGATTCCCGGTCGACGCCATTGCACCGCAGGCAGCCATGTACCTGACCATACGCATCGATCTGAAAGGAAAAACAACCGCTGAAGGAAAGGTTCTGGAAGCCCAAAAGGATGTAACCGCCTATATTCTCAACGAAGCAAAACTGGCGCTGGTTCCTTTCTCTTCATTCGGCACCGATCCCAATTCTTCCTGGTACCGCCTCAGCGTTGGAACCTGCAAAATAGAAGAAATCGACGCCATGCTCGCACAACTGCGCAGGGCATTGGCAGCGCTTTCGTAGTTGCAAGGCATGCCTTGCAACGGACAAGTCAGCCCTTGTCCTTATCCGTGGAATGGTCCGCCCGTTCCACGGATTTTTTTATGAAACCAGCTGCATCACTTTCCTCAGCATCCGTTGCGTCGCTCCCTTCAGCTTCCTGTCCCCTGATCAGCGAACAACTATGCACAACACGGCACAAAACACTTTTGCCCATATGCGTTCTGGATTTTATAGGGTCCACAGATCGGGCCCCTGCGGCCGTGTGGCAGCGAATAGCTCACGTCTGTAGTAGGGAAAAATAAAAATCCTGCCTTCCCAATCCTGCAATCGTATCAAAGAACTAAGTCCCTTCCAAAATTTCCGGAAACCAGAATTTGGAAGGGACTTAGTCGCTTAGATGACCACTCGGGTCGTATATAAATAATTAGCCTTGGTCTAATTCTTATTGAACACAAACTGGAAAGCCTTCAGGTCATCGCACTGAACCATTTTCCGAATCTGATGTGGCTTATCGTACACACGATACCGGTTCATGTCAATAACCTCATGGGCAACGCAGAAGCTTTCGATCGACTCTGCGAAGTAAAGCATTTCATTTAGCTTTTCAACTTCCTGTTCAATTGCCTGTTCATTCATGTATTCATCCTTAACCAGAACAAGCAGATCTCTGTTGGGCGCTTTCATACACCAAAAGTTTTAATATCCCACCATTCCCTTGTTGAGACCGCAACCGCAATTGCTTTTCTTGCTGGCTGTGCAGGAGGATACCATCGCTATGCTACTAATCAACAATACCCAGAAAAGCAACCGATTGAGATTCTTCATAAAATTTTAATTTCGTCGGATTCTATTCCTTTACGTTGAGAGGAGGATTCCTTATTCAAAATAAAGTAATTTGTAAGATATAAATTAAACCGCAATTGTCAAAAAACTGCTCCGCCGAGCCGAATTTTTATAAACCAGTTATCCTCATTTCTCCTCTCGATTGGGGACTGGGTCATGCCACCCGATGTATCCCCATCATTCGTTTTCTTCAAGATATTGGTTGTCAAGTTATTATAGGCGGATCCGAACTTGTACGCGCCGTCCTCCAACCCGAATTCCCCTCTCTCGAATTCCTGGAAATGCCCTCTTACAACATTACCTATGCCGCTGACAGAAGACGTCAGAAATTCAAGTTGATGTTGCAGACGCAAAAAATCTTGACTATGATCAAGAGGGAAAGGCGGCAGATCGGCGAAATATTGGCTTCCAGAAAGATAGACGGCATAATTTCCGATAATAGATTCGGCTGCTATGACCCCAGGGTGCCCTCCGTCATCATCACCCACCAACTGGCGGTCCGATCTCCCTTCGGAAAGG
>Ga0207415_1000051_pt1 | contig 139811 bp, 117 predicted proteins | sample Passage237A_FD_187369 | JGI IMG/M metagenome (GOLD analysis project Ga0207415, IMG submission 187369) | Cellulose adapted compost microbial communities from Newby Island Compost Facility, Milpitas, CA, USA - Passage2 37A (SPAdes) (version 3) ... | reverse complement strand
TATGATGTAAATACAATCAGCCTTATATACCCGATTGTTTCGGATGTATACACATTTAACTCAACAATGTAAAATGGGAAGTGCTTCACAACCAACGTATGAACTGTGGTATGAGCAAGTACGAACTTAGGTGTATAAACTTACTTATTTCGTACTGATATCCTGTTGCTCACTCACAAAAAAAGCCACCCATTTATTGAGCAGCTTTTTTGCGGACCGGACGGGACTCGAACCCGCGACCTCCGCCGTGACAGGGCGGCATTCTAACCAACTGAACTACCGATCCAATATTTTATATCTCAAGAACTATTTAATTTCCTTCCTTTCTCTCTGTAACTGAGCACTTTATCCGTTGTTCAACCGTTTCGTGTGCAAATCTAAAGTAAGTTTCTGAAACTAGCTAAAAATTTTATTTCGCAATATTGTTCCGAAACGGGCTGCAAATATAAAAACAAAATTTTCAAAGCTGCAAATCTTCTTAAAAATTTTGGAAACAGTACTTTTGTTGGGCAATATATCGCTTATGCAGTTTCTAGACTTCGAAAAACCACTGGAAGAATTATACACGCAAGTAAACAAACTAAAAGATGTTTACGCCAAGCATCAGCAACCCCAAGTTGCCAATTCTATTAAAGAACTGGAAGCTGCCATCGAAAAAACCCGGGAAGATTTATACAGGGATTTAACACCGTGGCAAAGGGTACAGCTTAGTCGTCACCCGGAAAGGCCTTATACACTTTACTACATTGGGAAGATTTTTTCTGAATTTACTGAACTGTATGGAGACAGACAAGTAAGAGACGACAAAGCAATGGTAGGGGGGATGGCTATGTTGGATGATATTCCCGTAATGGTAATGGGGCAACAAAAAGGGATCAATACTAAAATGAGACAACTCCGAAATTTTGGTATGGCAAATCCTGAAGGCTATCGCAAGGCCTTAAGACTGATGAAGCTCGCTGAAAAATTCAATAAGCCAATTATTACATTTATCGATACCCCAGGAGCTTTCCCAGGTATGGAAGCCGAAGAAAGAGGTCAGGGTGAAGCTATTGCTCGCAACCTCTTTGAAATGGTAAATCTAAAAGTACCTGTCATCTGCGTGATTATCGGAGAAGGAGCTTCGGGTGGCGCATTAGGTATTGGCATTGGAGATAAGGTTGCTATGCTGGAAAATACTTGGTACACTGTAATTTCTCCTGAAAACTGTTCTACCATTCTTTGGAGAAGTTGGGATTATAAAGTACAGGCTGCATCTCAACTCAAGCTCACTTCCTCAGACATGAAATCATTTAACCTTATTGATGATGTGATTAAAGAACCTATTGGAGGTGCACATGCTCATCCCGACCAGATGGCACACATTTTAAAAGCATATTTGCAAGAATCACTTACCAGCTTACTTCCCATAGATCCAGAAACAAGAATTGCAGCAAGAATTAAGAAGTTTTCTGCTATGGGCTTTTATGATGAAATATAACTAACCGATACATTGATGACGCATATTTTTAGAGGTACAGGGGTTGCATTAGTTACACCCTTTCTTTCTAACGGAGATATTGACTTTCCAGCTTTGGAAAAAATGGTAAACCATGTTATTGACAATGGCGTTAACTATATTGTTGCCTTAGGCACCACTGCTGAAACACCTACACTTAGCACTTCAGAAAAAAAGGAAATACTGGCAACGATTATAAAGGTTGCCAATAACCGAGTACCTATCGTCTGCGGCATAGGAGGAAACAATACACAGCATGTTATTCAGGATATAAACAGCTACGACCTTACAGGGGTTTCGGGAATACTATCCGTAGTACCTTATTACAATAAACCCACTCAGGAAGGTATATTTCAACATTTCAAAGCCATTGCTGAAGCTACAGAAAAACCCATTATTTTATATAATGTACCCGGCCGAACTGTAGCCAATATGTCTGCAGAAACCACGCTTAAATTAGCTCATTCCTACTCACATATCGTAGCTGTAAAAGAAGCCAGTGGTAATATGGCACAGTGCATGGATCTTATTGCTCAGAAACCTAAACATTTTGCAGTTTTATCAGGTGATGATGATTTAGTCCTTCCGCAGATAGCGATGGGAATGGAAGGTGTGATTTCGGTTGCAGCCAACTGCTTTACCAAAGATTTTTGCCATATGGTACAGGCTGCTTTAAATCATAACTTAGAGGAAGCTCAAACACTTCACTATAAACTACTCCCAGCTATCCGCTTACTATTTGCAGAAGGCAACCCTGCAGGTGTTAAAGCTGTATTACATCACATGGGCCTGATTGAGGAAAATTTGCGCTTACCTCTGGTACCCGTAGGCCATGCCACCCGCGCTAAAATTCTTGAAACATACAATCAGTTATAGTTCAACTAGTTTAATAAATGGTTGGAGTATAATTTCAGCATCTGCTATATGTTCCGTACCTTTGCTGACCAAAAAATCAAATATTTATACGTATGAATACGGCAACTCGTAATCAAATTGACTTTAAGCTACCTTATAAGGTAAAAGATATGAGCCTCGCAGAATGGGGCAGAAAAGAAATTAAACTCGCTGAAGCTGAAATGCCCGGCTTAATGGCTCTCCGTGCTGAATATGGCGCTCAGAAACCACTAAAAGGTGCTAGGATTGCAGGATGCCTGCACATGACTGTGCAAACTGCCGTACTCATTGAAACCTTAATTGAACTAGGAGCTGAAGTCCGTTGGAGTTCTTGTAATATCTTCTCTACTCAAGACCATGCAGCGGCTGCAATGGCAGCAGCAGGTATAGGCGTTTTTGCCTGGAAAGGTCAAACACAGGAAGAAGCAGATTGGTGTATTGAACAAACACTATTTTTCGGTAGCGAAGATCGTCCTCTGAATATGATTCTTGACGATGGTGGAGATCTGACCAATATGGTATTAGACAAATACACAGAATTAATACCGCATATCAAAGGCATAAGTGAAGAAACTACAACAGGCGTACACCGCCTGTATGAAAGAGTACAGAAAGGCACTCTTCCAGTTCCTGCCATTAATGTAAACGATTCTGTAACTAAATCTAAATTCGACAACAAATACGGTTGTAAAGAATCATTAGTGGATGCTATCCGCCGTGCTACGGATATCATGATGGCTGGTAAAGTAGCTGTAGTAGGTGGTTATGGTGACGTAGGAAAAGGTTCTGCTCAGTCGTTAAGAGGTGCAGGCGCCAGAGTCATTGTTACTGAAATTGATCCTATCTGTGCGCTCCAAGCTGCAATGGATGGTTTTGAAGTAAAAAGAATGATTGATGCGGTACCAGAAGCAGATATTATTGTTACAGCTTCCGGCTGTAGAGACCTAATTACGGCAGAGCATTTCAAACTCATGAAAGACAAAGCTATTGTATGTAATATTGGTCACTTCGATATTGAAATTGATGTCGCATGGCTGAATTCAAATTATGGTCATACAAAAGTAAATATCAAACCACAGGTTGACCTGTACAATATAGATGGTAAAGATATCATCCTCTTAGCTGAAGGTCGTCTGGTAAACTTAGGCTGTGCTACCGGCCACCCTTCTTTCGTAATGAGTAATTCATTTACCAACCAAACCCTAGCACAAATAGAACTGTGGAACAACCATCACAACTATGAAAACAAAGTGTATGTATTACCCAAACACTTAGATGAAAAGGTTGCCAGATTACATTTAGCTAAAATAGGAGTAACTCTGGATGTGCTTACCCCTGCACAAGCAGCATATTTAGGCATTACTCCTGAAGGGCCATATAAACCAGAGCATTATCGTTATTAATTACATATCTTATACATAGATTTTAAAAATTGGTCGGTAAAAGCCGGCCATTTTTTTTAATGCTAACAATCATAATATCCTTTAGGCAATAGCAATATTTGACATACTAAAATACTCAACAAATGTTTTATCAACTATTTTTACACCCTTAATTCTTTTCTCAAAATTTATAATGGGCACATGATCAATGAAATCTGCCATTAGAAGAATATATGCCTTAAGCAAACGGAATGTTATCCTGCGATATAAAAATTCTATTGCAGGGTTTTTATGGGGGTTTCTTAAACCCCTCCTCTATTTGCTTATTTTCATCGTCATATTTAGCTCTCAATTCTCCAGCGACGAGCACTATGTGCTATATGCAACCTCTGGACTTATCTTCTGGTTCTTTTTTGCCAATGTAACCAGTCAGTCGGCACAAAATATCATTAGTGCTTCAGGACTCATAAAAGCCATTAATATCCCGGTAATTTTCTTTCCACTGGCAGAAATGCTAAGCGAACTATTTAATCTCTTTCTCAGCCTTATTGTTTTTCTAATTGTGATGTACTGGTTTGGTATGCATTATCATCCCGGATTGATCTTGCTGCTTCCTGCCATATTTCTTTTTAGCTTGTTTTCATTGGGGGTCACTTTAATTCTCTCCTCTTTAAACGTTTTCTTAAGAGATGTGGGAATATTATGGAACACCATCCAACCTGCTATTTTTTATCTTACACCTATTGCATATCCAGAAAGTATGATTCCAGAGAAGTTCAAATTTGTAATTTCATGGAATCCTATTTACTACTTTATACGCCTGTTTCGCGAAATGCTATATTTACATAAAGCGCCGGATCCTGATTTATGGATTTCTTGTGGTATCATTGCCATTTTCATGTATGGACTGGGGCTTTTTGTATTTAACCGGTTAAAAAATCAGTTTATCACCGCCATTTAAGCCCCTGTTAATATTCTAAGTCTGTGAGTAACACCCATACCCATACGCCTTTAATCTCTGTCAGAAACGTACATATGAGTTTCTGGCAAAACAATGTAGGTGTACACTCTGTGAAGGACCTGCTCACCATGCGCAAAAATCCTTTTAAAGCCAAAACCATTTTAGAGGATATCAGTTTTGATATCTGGCCAGGAGAAAGTTTGGGTATTCTGGGTCGCAATGGATCTGGAAAAAGTACTTTATTACGCATTATTGCAGGAATATTACGCCCTCAACGTGGACAAGTATCCATCAGAGGTACTATTGCTCCCATATTAGCCATTGGTGCAGGATTAGAACTTGAATTAACCGGATACGAAAATATCAAACTACTACTGGCTATTCACGGACTTCCTGCAAGTCAGGATATTATAACAGAAATTAAAAACTTCTCAGAACTTGATCACCAGACTCTCTCTATGCCGGTGAAATGCTATTCATCAGGGATGATTGCAAGACTCGCATTCTCTATCTCATTTTCTAATAACTGCGACATACTTATCATTGATGAAGTCTTAGCTGTTGGAGATCAGGGTTTTCAGGCAAAATGCCTGCATAAAATATTTGAAATAAAAAAAACAGGGAAGTCTATTATTTTTGTCTCTCATTTCCCGGATGAAGTGAATAAAATATGTAACAAAGCGTTACTTCTGGAAAATGGCAAAATTATTCATAGTGGGAACGTAAGTGAAGTATGCAATCAATACAGTCAGCTATTTTAAAACAACCAATTATACCAGGAGTAACACCCATATTCCTAATAACTCTTCAATCTGAATATGACGAGTTTATCTCACTCAGTTTTTCTACTCATATTCAGAGTAAGCATAACAAATCTCAAAAAGTAAAAGACTATTTCCACAACCAAGCTTGCCAGGAAATATTCCGTAAACATGCTCAGAAAACTATCTCTTCTGAACATGAACTAAAACAAAGGTTATTATTACATATTTCTGCTGGAATAGATTCTCAGGAAATATGGGGCATTCAATGCAGTCATGATGATTTCTTTAGATATAGTCTAGACTCACTTTTTGAAAACGCATTTTACATCTTCATTTATAACTCTATCCAACCACTCCCTGAAGCATACTTAAAAGAAGCTTTTGAAAAAATAAACCTTTTCTGCCGTACACACAGCACTCATAGTATTATTGTGGATAGAGAGCATTTGGTGAACATTCCAGAAGTTGTTTTTAGCGCTCTGCCATTAGATCAGAAATATATTCATCCAGCTAAGAACAATACCACTCAGGATAAACTGGCTATTCGCAATAATCATAAGAAGACACATAGCAATCTTGTACCTATGCCTATTAGGCTTCCCGAGGATCTTCATCCTTATCATGTTTTACATTCACATCATGCATATCAGGGGAAGAACTTAATAGGGATCATGTTGTGTTACAGTGAACAAGCTTCCGAGGTGGTTTTACATAAAATCAACCAATTATATGGTTCTTTTCTGGAATCACCCCGAATAATCCTTTATTGTAAAAACAAAGTTATTGCAGAACTTGTTCAACATAAAGTTTGTCTTTATACACAAGCTGGACATTCGATTGCTATCTATGATAGTATTCCTACACTCAAAGAGTTTTCCATATATCTGGATACATCCTCTTTTGCCTTTGTACTTATCGATCAATTAACTGTAGATTATTCCTTGGGCAGCATTTTTATGCCTTTATCACCGGACCATACGATAGGATTTGTTACGGTGGGAATTAATGAACTAACTTCTTCCGATCAGGCGCCTACAGAGATTACCCTGTGTGAAAGCATTCTTATAAAGCAGTCAGCGTGGGAAAATATTAAAAATTCTGTTTCCATTGCCGAAGAACTTCTTTCTATAAGCTCTCTCCAGCACATCCTAATTCATCACAAAATATGTGGAAAGCATTTGGGAGGGGAAATCATACCTATACAGCATGACAACGAAGAAAGTTTAACACTTTTGAGTAAGCAGGGAACTCAAAAATTCTCGCTTTCCCTTAAAGACAAAAATGGGAAAACCTATACAGGCATACCATTTCTTGAAAACAATCTTGAAGTCCGAAAAAAAGTTATCGCACTCTATCAGGCTCTACACGATACCCGGCAAATATTAGAGCACGTTCGTACTGAACGAGATTCTTTACATGAACAAAGTGAAACACTAATTAGTAGAGTTTTGGAACTCGAGGGACACTGGGTTTTTAAACTCAAGAAAAAGATTCAAAAGTTCAAAAGAATATTCTTCAGAAAAAAAACACCAGGGAAAGGAACTTTAAAATGGTTATGGGAATTTTTTGTGTTTACATTCAGTAAACCTGGATTTCGAATTGTACGAAGAATTATTAAAAATACACTGAAAGAATTATATCTCCTTGCTGAAGATCGTCCGGTAGTCATTAATTATACAGATATTCCTGAGCAGGAAGCTAATGTACAAACCTATCATGATTTGGTATTAGAACGATTGAATCCGGATAATCTGAAAAAAATCTATGCACAACAAAAAGTATTGTGGAAGCATACTCCTAAGATAAGCATCATTGTTCCCGTCTATAACCCTCCCCTGAAACTATTACAGGAAGCTATTGAATCTGTACGAGAACAACTATACGAAAACTGGGAACTGTGTATTGCTGATGATCGTTCTACTGATCCTAAAATTGCTAAACTCCTCACTTTATATGCTTCTAAGGATGAGCGTATAAAATTTAAAATCAGAGAAGAAAACGGACATATTTCCGCATGTTCCAACACAGCCTTAGAATTAGTTACAGGGGACTATATTTTATTAATGGATCATGATGATTTACTCTCAGCAAATTGTCTTTCTGAGGTGGTAGAATATATCAATCAACATCCCGAGGTTGATTTCATTTATTCTGATGAGGATAAAATAGATGAGGCAGGACATCATTTTATGCCACATTTTAAACCCGACTGGTCTCCGCACAGTATTCTTACACATAATTACATTGGCCATGTGGTAGTGTTAAAAAAAGCACTAATGGACAAACTCGGAGGTTTCAGACTGGGATTTGAAGGAAGTCAGGATTATGATTTAATATTAAGGGCATCCGAACAAACTTCGCGTATCGGGCATATACCCAAGGTGCTTTACCATTGGCGTTCACATAGTCTCTCAGCTGCCCAAAGTGAAGATGTAAAACCTTATGCATACATAGCTGCAAAAAAAGCCTTAGAAGAAGCATTACAAAGAAGGAACACTCCAGGCACAGTAGGATATTTGAAAGGATTACTAGGATATAAGGTTCAATATAAAATTACTAGACCTGGGAAAGTAAGTATTATTATCCCTACCAAAGATCAAACCGCCTTATTGAAAAATGCGGTTGATTCTATCTTACAACATACAGATTATAAAAACTACGAGATCCTTATTCTCAATAACAATAGTAAAACCAAAGAATTATTTCAATTTCTAGAAAAATACAGCCAGCAATATCCCGGTATAGTAAGGTATATAGATGCCAATTTCCCCTTTAACTTCTCCAAACTTATGAATCTGGGGGTTTCCCATACGGATGGAGAATACATACTGATGCTAAACAATGATGTAGAAATTATTGAAAGCTCCTGGCTGGAAACAATGGTTTCTTTTGCACAGTTAGAACATACAGGAGCCGTGGGGGCTAAACTACTATACCCTAATGATCTTATCCAGCATGCTGGTGTAATCATAGGTCTTGGCGGCATTGCGGGGCACTCTTTTGTTGGATTTCATAAGGACGAAACAGGCTATTTCAATTATCTGCAATCAGTTAAAAATTATGCTGCAGTAACTGCTGCTTGTCTTATGTGTCGTCGAGATGTTTATAATAAAATAAATGGTATGGACGAATCATTTGAGATCGAATATAACGATGTGGATTTCTGTTTAAAAATTCTAGATGCTGGATACTACAATGTTTACCTTCCACAGGTAGAATTATATCATTACGAATCAGTAACTCGTGGTCATCCACATAAGAATAAGGCTTCTTGGGAAAAGCACGTGTATGAAGGAAAGCTATTTGAAAAGAAATGGAAAAAATACATTGATAGAGACCCATTCTACAATCCTTATTTAAATAAGGGAGTACATGATTTTAGTATAAGTTTTAAAGTGTAAACCTGCTCTCTGTCCAAATCTCATCGTCATAGATTTTCAAGCATAACAGATCATCCTTTTTGCCTTTATCAATAAGTATTTTCAACTTTCTCTTACAGAGGATTCAGAGTTAAAAATGCATAAGGCATAAACCTTTGTAGCGTTTCAAAAATGACTACATCCGGTTTCAATTCTTCAATCAGAGAAGGTGTAAACTCATACGACCATATATAGGTTGCGTCTTTAAAATGCTGATTTAAAAACGGGATAAGATAGTTAGCATAGCTATCACGATACATCAATAATTTCAGTTTCGAACCTTCAATAGTCTTATTATCTCTATAATCTATTCTGATATCAGAAGAGTGTGGTAGTTCTAGTTTCAGATCAGGATTAGAGAAAGTCATATGATAGTCCACACGCTTATATACATCTTCCATTCCAAACAACATTGCTAAATCTCCTTGGTCAGATTCTACTTGCTGAAAAATGAACGCTTCTTCAGGAATTTTATAGAGATATGGGAAATCTCTTTGCAGAGCATCCATAATAACCTGATATCCTTTAAAACCACCAAAAAGATTCCAGTGTGTGTCAGAAGTATAATATACATCTCTTCTTTGCTTAGCCTGTACTAAAGAGTCTGTGGGATCGATAATGGGAATACCCACTTGTTCTATAAAATATCTTTTATACAGCTCCAGCCTATTATGGCCCACATGAGGAACTGGATCATAACCTCGTGGCATTTTTTCTGGATACACCCTATTTTTATTTGGTGTTACCATAACATAAAATTTAATACCCCGATCCTGTAGCCATTTAAACTTTTGTAGCATATTCATGCCTACAATTTGCAGTTCATTTTCAGGCACTTGTTCTGTACCACGTAAATCGCCATTGCAACTAGGTACATTAGCAAAGAGCCATTTATCTTTCCCGATTAATACATCTTCAGGCAAAGGAGATGATTGAAAATATTGAGACTTTACATAGGCATAAACTCTAAAAAGCCTGCTCCTGAACGAAAAATTATCTTTCGTGTAGTCTGTAAACTGGGTGGGAAATTCGAATATATTATCCTTAGAAAGCTTAGGTTTAACTGCCAGCTTTCTTTTTTCTTTATTCTCAACATCAGGAATAAATCCGGTAATATTATTCAGAAACACAAAAAACAACATCACTGCGCCTCCTAATATCAAGAAAGATCCTTGTTGAATAAATTGTACAATACCTGGGAATTTCAGGAAATGCAGTATATACACAAAAGAAACTGCCAGCATTAATCCACATAAAATTCCTGCAGCCCAAAAAGCAATAGGAGAACCCTTATATTGATCAAATCTTGGTTTTAATGACTCGTAAATATTCGTATTGAACACCACATACGGATCAGGATTTGTTACATCAACCTGAATAAATCTTTTAGATTTTGCAGACAATCTGGTGTCTTTGTAATCAGCTATGTTAGGCTCTATTTCTTCGCCAACAAGCGTTATTACTGTATCTCTTTTATCGGCAACTTTTAACACAACCGACATTTCTTCTATTGTGAGAATATTATCCTTCTTGCCAAAGTCTAATCGCAAATTTTCCATGTAGGAACGCTCAGGAACAGGAAAAGTAAGATACTTTTGAAACTGTGAAGCTATGAGCATACATGAATAGGACTTCTCCGGTTCATACGACTCATTTTCTCTGGCGTAGAACAACTGTAGCTCCGTACTTTCCTGTGCTTTACATTTAATGCTGACTTCTACCGTGCACTTATAGATATCTGCTATTAGTACATAGCACATATAGCTAAGTGGTACAGACAGTAGTAATACTGCAATAATATATCGTACAAGCTTTCTCAAAACCTAAAATAAATAAAGGGGTTAAAGGTTGATGAGGCCATCGCTGCGATGCTAAAGAAAAACACTAGCAAATAACCCACATCAGAAGACAATTGCGTGAACACATTATGCTTCCACTGAAATTTCTTTTTAACATAATTATACACAGGAAAGGATGCTATCACTCCTATGAGCATCAAAAGCGTATTATACCTATCTAGATACACTACAGGTCTATAGATTTCAGCCACTTCATGCGTCACAAACAACATTCTGGCGAGTACTGTTTTCAACAAACTAAAATCTTCAATTCTAAACAATACCCATCCTAAAATCACCACTAGTAGTGTATAAATATGGCTGAAAATCTTAGGGATTTTTAATAAGAACTTTTCCAGAAAAATTCTTTCAATAATCAAGAAAAACCCATGATATAGACCCCAAATAATAAAGTTCCAACTAGCTCCATGCCAGAAGCCTGTAAGGAAAAACACAATAATAAGATTGAGATAAGTTCGAAAGATGCCTTTTTTACTTCCTCCCAGAGGAATATATACATAGTCTCTAAAAAACGTACTCAGACTGATATGCCAGCGTCTCCAAAAATCTTTTATAGACTTAGCGCTATATGGGAAATTAAAGTTTTCAGGAAAATCAAAACCAAACAATTTTGCCAAGCCAATAGCCATATCCGAGTAACCTGAAAAATCAAAATAGATTTGAAGCATATAGCAAAATGCTGCCATCCACAGCAACTCGGGTGTCATATATTGTGGTTCAACCGCATAAATCTCATCCGCAATAGCCCCCATATTGTTGGCTATTAAAATCTTTTTCGCAAACCCTATGATAAATCGTTTTACGCCCGTTCTCAGCCGCTCCTGAGTTACCTTTCGTCCTGTTAATTGTAAATCAAGTTCTTTATACCGTACAATAGGCCCTGCCACCAATTGTGGAAAAAACAGTGTATATAAACCCACATTAATGGGATTCCATGAAACCCTGGCATCTCTGCGATAAATATCTACAATGTAGGTTATGCCATGAAAGGTAAAAAATGATATCCCAAGTGGTAAATGTATATCCTCAATTCCGGGATCTACATGCCCTGTAAGTTTACATAAATTGGCAACTATAAAACCAAAATATTTAAAATACATCAACATGCCAATATTGGCCGTCAGTGATAACCCCAGCCAAAACTTCTTCCATTTTTCCCTACTGCTCGCAATCACAATGCCCATTACATAATTCAAAAACACAGAAGCCAATACTAATATGGTGTACTCTTTTTCCCCCCAGAAATAAAACACCAAACTGCTAAGTAACAGTATGATATTTTGAAGCAATAAATTCCTGTTTGCTATAAAATATATAATCAATACAAACGGCAGAAAGTAAAAAAGAAATACGGCCGAACTAAATACCACGGGGCAAAAATTATTATGTGTTGCTAACTCTGTGCGAAACTGATAATATTACTCGAAAAATACAATATCTACTTGTGGTTCCCAAATGGCTTATTCGTAAATACCCTATAGCTTCCAAACTTACAGAAACACATAAAAATACTTGGCACATTTAATAACTAATAAATCAACTTATCAACCTAAATTTCTTTGCTGCATTTTTTGTTAATAATTTTAAACCCAATTATTCTAAAAAAAACAAAGTATGCTCTCCTCTTCAACCGTGTCATTCTTAAAAAATCTGGAAAAAAATAACGATCGAAATTGGTTTGAAGAACATAAACCTGCATATCTAAAAGCTAAAGAAAATTTTGAAGATTTTATTACTGCTGTGATTACTGAATTTGCCCAAAAAGATCCTTTGTTCCTCCATCATAAAGCCAAGGATACTATCTTCAGAATCTATAGAGATGTAAGATTTTCAAAAAATAAAAACCCTTACAAAACACATTTGAGTTCTTATATAGCTAAAGGGGGCAGAAAATCTCCTGATGCTGGATATTACATTCATATTCAACCCGGCAACAAAAGCTTTATGGCTGCCGGTCTGTGGATGCCGGAATCTCCCCAACTAAAAGCTGTAAGACAAGAAATTGATTACAACTACCAAAGTTTACTACAGATTCTTCATAAACCTGCATTTAAAAAAGTATTTCCGGAAGTAGAAGGTGAAACGCTAAAAAAACCACCTCAGGGATATACAGCAGATAATCCGGCTTTACCTCTGTTAATGAAGAAAAGTTTTATTGTAAGTAGTCCTATCTCTGATAAGGAACTAACAGCAGACTCCTTAGTGCAGTCGATCGTTCAAAAGTTTTTGCTTGCAAAACCATTTGTTGATTTCTTAAATACAGCTTCGGAAGATGAATAAGCGTTTTTTAGGTAAATAATTAAAAACATCATTCTAGTCATCTAATTTTTTGCAATGACCAGTAGTAGGGTTTACTTTTGCATCGTGATATGAGATGCGTAACGTTATTGTCTGATCTAGGTTTACAAGATGCTTCTGTAGCGTCTATAAAAGGTATTTTACTTCAAAACATACCTGAAATACCTGTAATAGACATTAGTCATCTCGCCAAACCTTACCATTTACAGCAAGCCGCCTATTTGCTTACTATTGCCTATAAAAATTTCCCTCCCAACAGTTGTCATGTACTGCTGGTAGATGTCTTTTCAGTAAAAAATCCCGTGATGATGCTCTGTAAAGACGGCGACCATTATTTTCTTACACCTGATAATGGACTTTTATTTTTAGCATTAGGTAAACAACCAGATCAGGTATGGCAATGTTATAAAGCCCAAAATGAGGATCACCTTAGAGAATGGGTCATACATGGTTCTAGATGGATAAAAAAATTGCAGGAACAGAGTCCGGAAGAACTTGGGTTAATACCCTCTGTTCTTACCCATACTCCAGTGGCATGGCAACCCCGTATAGTAAATAATACGGTAGAATGTCATGTTATCTATATCGACCGATTTGAAAATGTAGTTCTTAATATTACCAAAGAGCAGTTTGAAAAGATTGCGCAGGGACGTTCTTTTAGCATCCGGTTTACAAGAGACGAGGAGATCAACAGCGTTAGTAATCACTATGTAGATGTAAGGGAGAATGAAAAATTATGTCGGTTTAATAGTGCCGGTTATTTAGAAATAGCAGTTAGAAAAGGAAATGCAGCTAGTCTGTTTGGTTTGAAACTACACCAGGAACAACACCTCTTATACAATACCATTAAAATATTTTTCGAATGATAGTAAGAATTGTGCGCATGCAGTTTAAACCCGAAGCGGTACAGGAGTTTTTGGACTTATTTGAGGAAAGAAAAAAACTGATACGTGCGAGTGCAGGATGTCAGCACCTAGAATTGTGGCAAGACGCTCATGATAGCAGTATATTTTACACCTACAGCCTTTGGGATACAGAAGACTCCTTAAACCATTACCGTTTTTCAGAATTATTCAAAGATACCTGGAGTAAGACTAAGCCACATTTTGCAGTAAAAGCACAGGCTTGGAGTGCTTTGCCATTCACCACGGCCAATCCATACTAATAAAAATTATCAGAATGATTTTCAGACATGAAAAATCATTATTTTGCATATAATATCTGAGGGAGAATCTATGAGTTTACTACGAATACTGGTTGCGGAAGACAACCCCATTAATCAAAAAATAATTTCCCTTGCTCTCAAAAAACATGATACTGAAGTTTCTTTTGCAGCAAATGGGCAAGAAGCTGTCAATCAACTGCAACAAACTAACTTCGATGTGATTTTGATGGATATGCGAATGCCAGTAATGGATGGGTATCAGGCCATTACTTATATTCGTAAGGAAATGCATAATGCCATACCCATTATAGCACTTACTGCTAGTACCTTCGAAGATGAAATTCAGGAATGTTTACAAGTAGGTGCCAATGCACATATTGCTAAACCATTCGACCCTGCTACGTTCTACGAAAACATCAAAAATATATTGAATACCGATGAGGATAATGACATTGTAGATTTCAGCTACATCAATGAACTTTCTTCCGGGAAAGACAGTTATATTCATGATGTACTCTCCATTTTTATGGAAAACACTTCTCAAGGACTTGAAAAACTGTATGACATGGTAGTCAATCACAGCGACTGGAATTGGGATGCTATTTCACAACAAGCTCATTTTTTAAAGTCGGGACTTAGCATTATTAAGATCCGAGACGCTTACGAAACTTTGCAGGAAATAGAAACTCTAGCAAAAGACCAGAAAGAAAGAGAAAGGATTATTCATTTGCTCCACAAAGTCAAAGATAATTTTAACAAAGCTGTTCCCTTAATTCAGGCCCGAATGAAATAAGGGTAGGTTACTGTAGCCTAGTGGGCTTGTATTTCAGCTTAGTAAAAATTTTCTTCCCTAAAGCAAAATAGCTCCATACAATACTTCCTTTATAGATCCCGGTCTTATTTCTGACGGTCACCCATTTCTGAGCTTTAAGACGTTTTCGATACCATTTCCAAAAACCTGCATAAAAGCTGAAATGTGCCTTAATGATGGTGAGTGTTGACTGAAACTTCCCCGACAGCAAATATTGTAAGCCAGCAATTCCGTCCAGTATAAGACGTATAGGGAAAAGCCATAGCAATCGAGATGCCTTTTCGTTTTTAAGTAAGAGTACGAGGCTATTTCGAAAGTTATAAAATAGTTTTTGCGGACTTCCATAGCTAATAATACTACCTCCCACATGGTACACAGTAGAACTCCCTATATATCCGATTTTATAACCTGCATTTTTAAGTCTCCAGCACAAATCAACCTCCTCCATATGGGCATACATGTCTTTGTCTAAGCCTCCCAGTTTATGATATAAATCTGCACGCACCATAAAACATCCTCCAGAAGCCCAAAAAACTTCTACATCATCATCATATTGATGCGTGTCTTTTTCCAGCGTTTCGAATATTCTTCCTCTGCAAAATAAATACCCCAGATTATCCATAAATCCGCCCGCAGCCCCTGCGTACTCAAAAAACTCTTTATCACGCCAATAGCGTATTTTAGGTTGACATGCAGCCAACCCTTCATAGCGTTGCATAGCTTGTAATAGTGGCGGGAACCAGCCGGGCGATACCTCAAAATCGGAACTGAGCAAAACGTAATATTTTGCCTGAATCTGTTGCAGCGCTTCGTAATATCCGTTAGCAAATCCTTTATTGATTGGGATTTGGAGCGTATGTACCGTAGGAAAGTTTGTATGAATGTATGCCAGCGTATCTTCGGTAGATGCATTATCCACAACCACCACATCATAGCCAGTTTCACTTTCAGCTACAATGGCTGGCAGAAAAAGCTCATGCCATTTTCGGCTGTTATAGCTTAAAATGACGACTGCCGTATCATGATGGCTTACAATCATTGCATATCAAGTTCCTACTTGTATTTTGGTTGGTACAAGCTGCTTTCTGGAACTTCTACATTCTTGTTTGATTCGAACTTATGTTCCCAGAGATTATAGCATCCTGCCCAGGAAAAAATAAAGAGGCTGAAAAAATATAACAAAAACAAAAAGCGTGACTTAGATGGCTTACTAAGATTAATGTCGGCCTCGTTGGGAATAAGATTTTCTTCGTGGTTATGTTGCTTGTCCATGAGCGGAAAAATTACCTTGGCAAAAATAGTCGCTATTCGCCAAAATTCACAATATTTTTACACCCATAGTTTATTAGAGTCATCTGAACATGCGTAAATATTTAAATTGGAAAACCTGGTTTGCCTTTGCTGCCATATGTATAGTCTCTGCAACACTATATTATACCCATAGGCTGGCCGTACAACTGGCAGAAGAAGAAACCAAAAATATGATGCAATTCGTAGAGGGAATGCGCATTTCAGCCCATACTACCGATCCTCTCGCCAGCGAATACATTCTCAGTATTTTGGAGCAAAACACCAAAATACCCATGATTCTTACGGATGAAGAGGACAACATATTAAGCAAAACAAATTTAGATACCATCCTTTTAGCCAAAGACACTAACTACCTCCATCAATGCCTAGCCGACTTTAAATCTCAACACGAACCACTTATTATTGATTATGGTTTTGGACAACAAAGGGTATATTATGGAGATTCATATCTATTAAAACAACTAAAATATTTTCCATATATCCAACTAACGATAATCACATTATTCCTCATGGTGGTCTTATTTGCCCTACAAGCCGCTCATAGATCTCTACAAAATCAGGTTTGGGTAGGGCTTTCTAAAGAAACTGCACATCAATTGGGAACTCCATTGAGTTCGATAGATGCATGGTTAGAAATCCTGAAAGAAGACCCTAGCAACCAGGATGCACTCTTTGAAATGCAAAAAGATCTGGACCGATTAAAACTCGTTGCCGATCGGTTTAGTAAAGTGGGAAGTACGCCACAGATGGAAGAAGAGAATCTTATGCCCCGAATTAGAAACATGGTACAATACATGCAAAAAAGGGCTGCCAGTAAGATTCATTTTGAGGTAGAAACCAATGAAGAAGAAATACCTGTATATATCAGTGGTGCTTTATTTGACTGGGTATTAGAAAACCTACTCAGAAATGCACTAGATGCCCTCAATGGAGAAGGAGAAATCCATATCCGAGTATTTAATCAAACGCATAATGTACATATTGATGTTTCTGATACAGGAAAGGGCATTCCTCCCCATCAGGTAAAAAAGATTTTTAAACCCGGATTTACTACAAAAAAACGAGGATGGGGACTGGGATTATCCCTATCAAAGCGGATTATTGAAAAATATCATCATGGTTCCCTTTTTGTGAAATCATCAGAACCTGGAAAAGGAACAACTTTTCGAATTATCATCAGAAGATAGTTCTGATTATTTAACATCGTATTTCCAATGAATCCTACAGGATAATTGTATTTTTGCATTTTATCGGCAAACTCCGGAAAATGAAAATAAAATCTTTTCTCGCAAGGCCCTATGCAGCCATTATACATGCTAAAATTCGGAAAAGCATGAACACCGCAGTTGCCGATCAAAAAAACATTTTACAACAACTACTTAAAACAGGAAGTCGTACCCTTTTTGGCCACGAACACCACCTCAAGGAGGTAAAGACTTATCAGGAATATGTGGAGGCTGTTCCCGTACGTGATTACGAAGGCTTTCAAAATTATATTCAGGAAATCAAAAATGGTCAGCAAAATGTACTATGGAAAGGACGCCCCATGTATTTTGCTAAGACGTCTGGTACTACAAGTGGTGTAAAATATATCCCCATTACCAAAGATTCTATCCCTAATCATATCAATACAGCTCGCAATGCTTTGTTGTGCTATATGTATGAAAAAGGGGATGCCTCTTTTGCAGATGGGAAAATGATTTTCTTATCAGGATCCCCTGTATTGGAGCGTGTGGGCGGTATCCCCACCGGAAGACTAAGTGGTATCGTCAATCATTTTGTTCCTAGATATCTCAGAAGCAACCAGCTCCCTTCCTATGAAACTAATTGCATTGAAGATTGGGAAGAAAAACTCGCAAGAATTGTAGAGGAAACGATCAACGAAAATATGACGTTGATTAGCGGTATACCACCTTGGATGCAAATGTATTTCGACTGGCTAATGGATAAAAGTGGGGGTGAGCGTATTGGCAACCTCTTTCCCAATCTCCAGGTATTGGTACATGGCGGTGTGAATTATGAACCTTACCGTGCACGATTATTAGAAAGCATTGGCAGACCTATAGATATGCTGGAAACATTCCCAGCCTCTGAAGGCTTTTTTGCTTTCCAGGATTTGCCAGATAATAACGGATTATTGTTGAATACTGATTCTGGTATCTATTATGAATTCATTCCTGTTGCTGAAATTTTTCAGGACAACCCCACTCGCATTCCTCTGGAAGAAGTTAAAACTGATGTCAACTATGCCATGATTATCAGCTCCAATGCAGGACTATGGGCATACAACCTTGGAGATACTGTACGTTTTCTCAGTACCAATCCATATAGAATTACGGTTACTGGAAGAATTAAGCATTTTATTTCTGCTTTCGGAGAACATGTGATTAGTGAAGAAGTAGAATTTGCCATAAAGGAAGCTTCCCGCAGACACCAGGCTGTAATTATTGAATTTACGGTAGCTCCGCAAATTCATCCTACAGAAGGCCTTCCCTATCATGAATGGTTTATTTCATTTGAACAGCAACCAGCCAATATGGACGCCTTTGCACTGGAAATTGATAATTTATTGCGCGAGAAAAATATCTACTACAATGACCTATTGAAAGGAAGCATCTTACAGCCACTTAAAATTGTTACACTCCAAAAAGACGCCTTCCGTGAATACATGAAATCAGAAGGTAAGCTTGGAGGACAAAACAAAGTACCACGTCTGTGTAACGATCGTAAAATTGCCGATAAAATAACGACGTGGAAGCTTTAAAATAAAAAAGAAGCGATTAACGCTTCTTTTTCATAACTGCTTCAATTTCTTCGACTGTAATGGGTATGCCTTTAAATAGGTCAATATTTCCAGATTTTGTGAGCCAGTAGTTATTTTCAATGCGGATTCCCATTTGCTCTTCCTCAATATATATCCCTGGCTCTATTGTAAATAACATACCTTCTGTTACAGGTTCATTTCTTGTTCCTACATCATGCACGTCTATACCAAGATGGTGACCAATGCCATGATAGAAATATTTTCTCCAGGCTGGGTTTGCTGGATCCTGATTCTTAATATCTGATTTAGAAATCAGGCCAATTTTAATGAGCTGCTTTTCCATAAAGGCATTCACTTTAGTAATGTACTCAGCATAGTTAATACGTGGCTTTAAAATAGAAGCACAGTACTTATGGACTTCCAAACATGCATTATAGACTTCTTTTTGTCGTTTGGTGAATTTCCCGTTTACAGGAATTGTTCTGGTGAGGTCTGCATTATAATTAGCATACTCTGCACCAAAATCCATCAACAACAAATCTCCATCCTTACACTCTTTGTTATTTTCTACATAATGCAATACTCTGGCACTATCTCCTGAAGCAATAATACAACCATACGCATGTCGAGTAGCACGATTGCGGATAAACTCATGAGTAATTTCTGCTTCAATTTCATATTCCATCACTCCTGGCTTAACAAACTTCAACACACGATCAAATGCTTTGGCGGTAATATCAATCGCAATTTGTGTTTGCTCAATTTCAGCTTTTGTTTTTACAGCCCTGAGCTTTTTCATTATTCTAGCCGCACGCTCATATTGATGAAGCGGATAGTTTTCCATAATTTGCTTCACATACCACAAATCAGAACGATGTAGGGAAAGGTTTAAACGATCATTCTCATTACTATTCAGGTAAACAATATCTGCATGATGCATCCACACATGTAGTGACGCAGCAAACTCATCTACATACATTACTTTTTGTATGCCTGAAAGAGCAGTAGCTTCATCAGGACGTAATAAATGTCCGTTCCATTTTTCAAGCAATTCATTGGGACGTTGTATGACTAATACTTCTTTAGCAGTAGTATCAGCATTATCCGGATACAGAATAACCCATGTTTGTTCCTGCCTAATACCTGATAACCAGATAATATCTGAATTGGGCTTATAGTTGTACACTGCATCACCATTTTCCGGAAGTACAGGGTTAGCTGCGAAAATAGCAATACTATTAGGCTTCATTGCCTTCATAAACCGCTTCCGATTTTCCACATATAATTTCGGATTTACAGACAGATATCTCATTTTTTAAGGGTTTTTAAATCATTTATAGAAAGGGTATCAAAACATGTATCATCTGAAAAACAAAAAACAAGGTCGCTAAATTTTCGGAATGCACAAAAAAGAAAGTGCTTTTCTGACAATGCAAACTGCTATTTGCTTATAAAAATGTTTACACCCAATTGTTATTTCTGAGCAGTTACTCTGTGTATAGGAATATTTATACGGAGCTATTGGGTTTGTCCTGTAATAAGTTCAATACCCCCTCATCCTGTAGAATTCTTGATCCTAATCGATCGTCAGAGATACCTTCTTTCAAGGTATATGTAAATGAAAATTCACCTTGCTGAGTCATGTTTGTTACGAAGCATGCAAAGCGTACATCCTGATGATCTTTAAACTGTTGTGCTACTTCATACAAATGGGTAGAGAGCACGAGGATATGTTGTTTTTTATGTATTAACTCTTCCGTTACTAATCGGGTACATTCATAAGCATCATACACATTGGTTCCTTTAAACAGTTCATCCATTAATACTAAATGGGAAGCCTGTTCTCTTAATTTTTCCGCAGTTCGTTTCATGCGTCGTACTTCAGCAAGGAAGTAGCTTTCTCCAGTAAGAATATTGTCTTCTACATGCATATTGGTAATGATGCCATGCAAGAAGTTTATTTCAAAATGTGTGGCCGGAACTCCTGCTCCTAAATGAGCTAATAGTGCTGCTATACCAATGGCCCGCATAAAAGTTGTCTTACCCGACATATTAGCCCCAGTGAGAATCAGGAAATTTTGGCTACTATCAAACTCAAGATCATAAGCCACCGGATTTTTAAGTAAAGGATGGTATAATCCTTTTGCCTTAAAACAAACCCGATCTTCTGGAAGTATGGTTGGGAAAACCCAATTATGCTTGAGGGTAGCCACTGCTAGCGACTGTAGGGCATCCACCTCTGCATATAGTCTTATCAGATTGTATATAGTATGCTTCAGTTCTCTTCTGGCTCTGAAGTTTAAACGAATAATATCCTTATAAGAATTACTATTTTGCTGGTTGAGTATTTGCTGTATCAGCGGTTTGGTTTCAATGAGCTTAGCAATCTCAGCAAATTTTGTTTGTAATAGTGCAGGCACATCCGAAATATTCGCATAGCCTGCCATCATTTCCATACCGCTAAGAAAATCGGCAATATGTGTAAGTGAAAAACGATTAAAACTATAGGTACTCTTATTAAATACTTTATCCATCATTGCCTGCAGCGAAAGCATAGCAGCAGACGGCATAGCATAATGAAAGTCGGCACTTTCAAAAAACTGTTCGAGCATTACCAATGTACCATTGGTAATTTGATTGGGTAAAAGTGCTGGATTCTTCGTAAGATAGCGAACAGCATCCTGATACTCTTTCAGTGTTTGAAAGTTTTTGGGAGGTGATAACACCAGTCGGTGCAAAGCGTCTTTACCTTGTCGGGTACGTGTATGATCCAACAGGTTGAAAATACCTCCACCTGGCGTAAATACCGAAAGGTCTTTTAATGTTGCTGTATCTTGTTGCATCAGCGATCAAATGATAATCTCATTCCCCTAGGAGCGTTTTCATTCAGCTTCCCGGATTCATAAACAATTTGCCCATTTACCAAGGTATAGCAAATTGCAGCCGGAAATGTTTTCCCTTCCAGAGGCGACCAGCCGCATTTATATAATATTTGGTCTTTTGTCACCTGTGTGGTTTGCTGCAAATCTACTAATACCATATCCGCAAAATAACCTTCTCTAAGGTAACCTCTTTCTGCAATATTAAAACATTGTGCCGGAGCATGGCACATTTTCTCTACTACTTTTTCCAAACTTATCTTTCCCAGCTTTACATACTCCAACATCATCAGCAAAGAATGCTGTACCAAAGGTAATCCAGAAGGAGATAATGGGTAAGGTTGCCGTTTTTCTTCCCAGGTATGGGGGGCATGGTCAGTTGCAATAATATCCAGTCGATCATCTAATAAAGCTTCCCATAACGCCTCTTTATTTTCTGGCGCTTTAATTGCAGGGTTGCATTGAATAAGTGTACCTAGTCTTTCATAATCGTCTGAAGTAAAATGTAAATGGTGCACACATACTTCTGCAGTAATTCTTTTATCTGTTAAAGGAAAGAGATTAGTAAATAATGACAACTCCTTAGCGGTAGAAATATGCAAAATATGCAATCGAGTATTGTGTTTTTTAGCAAGCTGAACTGCTGCAAAAGAGCTTTCAAAACAAGCTTCTACATCCCTGATCAACGGATGAAAAGAAGCATGGTTCGCATCCCGATACTGTTCTTTATTTGCCTGAATTATTTTTTCATCTTCACAATGTGTAGCAATAAGCATGGGTGTTTCAGCAAAAATCTTATTCAAGGTCAAATAATTATCTACTAGCATATTCCCTGTACTCGACCCCATGAAAATCTTTATGCCACAAATATCTTTAAGACACTCTCCTGCCCTTAACACTTCATCTGTATTATCATTCGCTGCGCCCATAAAAAATGAATAATTAGCCATTGAGGTAGCGGCGGCCAGCTGATATTTCTGCTCCAGTAAATCTAAAGTCAGGGTAGGTGGCTTAGTATTAGGCATTTCCATAAAGGAAGTTACCCCGCCTGCTACAGCGGCTTTTGATTCGGTTGCAATGGTAGCTTTATGAGTCAGCCCGGGTTCTCTGAAATGCACCTGATCGTCTATTACACCCGGCAATAGGTACAATCCGGAAGCATCTATCTCCTGCACAGCACCTTTGGTGCTTATATCTGGATCCATTCGTTCTATACGACCTTTTCGGATGTACACATCCATAACCTTACTGCGACCTTCATTAATTATATTAGCGTTTTTTATTATAATAGAATCCATAAGAATTTACTAAACTATTTAATGAAGAAAAGTATTTTTGCAGCAATATAATGTATCCGAACATAGAAATCCCTTTGTGGCTGAAAAAATTAAGTGTGCTGACATTAACCAGCACCCTATTTGGTGTACTGCAAGCGCAAACCACTTATATACCATTTGGTTCTGAAACCTATAACTTACTTGACCGGATAGAAACTAGGTCGGGGAAATTAAGTACAGGTTATATAAGCAGTCAAAAAGCCTTGCCTAGAAAAGGTATTGTAGCATATCTTGAGTCTCAGCGTGAAAATGCGCGTACCCTTCATTTAAGTCGTATCGATCGATATAACATAGATCGTACTATTTCTGTAAATGGGGAGTGGGCAAGTAATGGTGACGGTGCCGAAAATTCCAAACGTCCCTGGTTTAACACCTTTTACAAGAAAAAAGCAGACTTCGTTCATGTAAATACCAAAGATTTCTTTTTGGTAGTGAACCCGGTCATTTCTGCTTCAGTGATATCTGAAAAATCAAATTCCAAAACTCGATCCAAATGGGGCAGTGCACGAGGCGTAGAGATACGTGGCCGCATTGCAAACAAACTTGGATTCTATACTTTTGTTACTGAAAATCAGGAACAAGTACCCGATTTTGTAGCGGCAAATACGAGTAAAACCCGAGGCTTACCGGGGGTTGATTTTTATTCGGTAATGGGAAAACATTATGACTATCTTGCAGCCAGAGGGTATATTGATTTTGAAGCCATCAAAAATCATTTGCAAATCACATTAGGGTATGATCGTCATTTTATTGGCGACGGAATGAGAAGTCTTTTATTAAGTGATTTTTCTGCCGGAAGTTCCTTTTTAAGAGTTCAATCACGCCTAGGAAAATTTACCTATCAAAACCTTTATCTTGAGTTAACACCTCAATTCAGCAGAAATGGCAGCGACAAACGAATTCCTCGAAAATATGCTACCATTCATTACCTAACATATAATGCCACACCTTGGTTAAATATTGGTGTATTTGAATCTACTGTGTATGCCAAGAAGGATCAATATAACCCTGCATATCTGATACCTATTATCTTCTACAATACACTAGCTCATGGTTTAGACAATCCAGACAATGTAAATATCGGTTTTACATTTAAAGCCATTGCTTTAAAGCATTTTCAATTCTACGGCCAGTTCTTACTGGATAATATGGGAAGCTCGTGGAACAACAAATATGGTATTCAGCTAGGCGGTAAATATTTTGATGCATTTACCGTTAAAAATTTAGATCTACAGGGTGAAATCAATATGGTACGCCCTTATACCTATACCACACATTCCAACGGCGTATCCAACTATACACATTATCACCAACCCTTAGCCACTCCACTTGGCGCTGGATTTATGGAAGTGCTGGGGGTTGCCAGATATCAGCCAGCACGAGATTTTTTCATAACCTTAAAAGGGATGTATTATCTCCAAGGAGCTGATACAGGTAGCTCTAATTACGGAAGTAATGTGCTCTTGAATAGTGATACGCGTACGCTGAAAAAAAATGTAGGAATGATTCATGGGGTAAAAAGAACCGTAATGCTCATGAATTTAAACCTTTCCTACATGCTTCGGGAAAATCTGTTTATTGATGTTGGAGCCACTCACCGCAGTGATATGTATGATAAAAAAATTGTCCCTTCGCATACTACGAGCTACTTCTATGCCGGATTCAGGCTAAACATAGCCAGAAGAGATTACGATTTTTACTAACAGGTGACATATTACCGCCCATTTCTGAGATTATGTCCGATTATATTTTCAGGAATGGTTATTATTGCAAAAATCATGTCGAACTGTCACAAATTGGACCTCTGGTTCCAAACTTGCGCTTTCGGCTTATAACCTGATTAGCAAATCAAACAGGATTTTATGAACGCAAACGAATTTCGCAAATATGCTATAAAGCATAGAGGTATCAGCAGTCTGACATACGATAGTTATGCTGCCTCGCTACAACCCAGTATGCTCACTCCCTACATCATAGAAGAACGCCCATTGAACGTAGCTTCCATGGATGTTTTTTCACGGTTGATGATGGACAGAATTATCTTTTTGGGAGAACCTATTAATGATTATGTTGCCAACATTGTGACTGCACAGTTGCTGTTTTTAGAAAGTACAGATCGTAACCGTGATGTACAGATGTATATCAACAGTCCCGGTGGAGCTGTTTATGCAGGTTTGGGTATTTATGATACCATGCAGATTATTAATCCCGATGTAACAACTATTTGTACGGGTATTGCTGCCTCAATGTCTGCCATTCTTATGTGTGCTGGTACTAAAGGGAAACGTACAGCACTCAAACATAGCCGTATCATGCTGCATCAGCCCAGTAGTGCTATTGGCGGACAAGCAACCGACATTGAAATCACAGTAAAAGAGATTCAGCGAGTAAAGCAAAATCTCTATGATATTATATCGTATCATACCGGTCAGGAAGTTTCCAAAGTGGCCGCAGACTGCGATCGTGATTTTTGGATGTTGGCTGAAGAAGCAAAAACCTATGGTATTGTAGATGAAGTTCTTACAGCTAACCCTAGGAAAAAAAATCAAGAAGAAAAAGAATCCTGATAAACATTCAAACTGACAAAAACTTGTAACATGAATAGGGAAAATTTGCAACAGCTACATATATCTCATATTATGGAGGACGAGGAAGAAGATGCGCCCTCTCCACAAGAAAAAACACCAGCTAGTAGTATCTGGGCAAAAAAAGCTGATGAACTCTTTTTCAAAACTCGCTCAGTTTACCTATGGGGAGTAGTTGAAGATCGCTCTGCAAAAGATGTAGTAAATCGTCTGCTACTTTTAGATGCAGATCAGCCTGGTAAAGAAATCAAATTTTACATTAATAGTCCGGGTGGCGTAGTAACCAGTGGTATGGTTATCTACGACGTCATGCAAATGATTAAATCGCCTGTTACTACTATCTGTATGGGCCTAGCCGCCTCTATGGGTTCCATTCTACTATCTGCAGGTACTAAAGGGAAAAGATCCATTTTCCGTCATGGAGAAGTAATGATTCACCAGCCTAGTCTGGGCGGGTATTTTCAGGGAGTAAGTGCAGACCTAGAGATTCATGCGCGCCAAATTCAGAAAACTAAAGAATTAGGTGCTAAGATTCTTTCTGAAAATTGTAATCAACCCTATGATAGAGTACTGAGAGATTTTGAGCGAGATTATTGGATGAATGCCGAGGAAGCAGTTGCTTATGGCATTGTTGACAATATTATAGAAAAACTATAAAACGATACTTTACTAAAAAAACCTGATGCTATTGCATCAGGTTTTTTTTACATTTTTTCTGGCAACTGTATTCCTAATAATGCCATACAATGTTTTAAAGTATGTGCAGTTTTCTGGCAAAGTAATAATCGAAATTTCTTCTTTTCTTCATTTTCCGCATGTGCAATGCTATGCTCAGCATAAAATGAATTGAATAACTGAGCAAGCTGGAAAGCATACTGACACAACAAAGCAGGGTTCAGTTCTTTGGCAGCATCTCTCAACACATCGGGATATTGTTCTAGTAAAACACAAATATCTTTTTCAGCTTTTAAAATGGAATGTGTTGGTTTAAAATCATCTGTTGCAATAGCTTGCATAGCATTTTCTTTTCTTAACACCGAACAGATTCTCGCATGAGCATACTGAATAAAAGTTGCTGTAAACCCATGTAAGTCTATTGACTCCTGTGGATTAAATACCATTTTCTTTTTAGGATCTACTCTAAGCAAATAGAATTTGAGTGCTCCTAAGCCAATCATATGATAAAGTGCATCTAGCTCAGCGTCAGAAAAACCATCAGCTTTACCTGTCTGTTCAGTTTGCTGTTTTGCCAGACTCACCATTTCGGCAATCATATCATCTGCATCTACCACTGTACCTTCACGGCTCTTCATTTTACCAGTAGGCAACTCAACCATTCCGTAGGATAAATGATGGATTCCCGAAGCACAAGGTTCTCCCAGTTTTTCCAGAATCAGCTTCAAAACCTGCATATGATAGTTCTGTTCATCCCCAATTACATAGATGCTTTTGTCGAGCTTAAAATCTTGATACTTTAATTTTGCAGTTCCTAAATCCTGGGTCATGTACACAGAGGTACCATCTGCTCTTAATAAGAGTTTTCTATCCAATCCATCTGCAGTCAAGTCAATCCATACAGATCCATCATTTTCCTGTATCAGTACACCTTTAGCAAGGCCTTCTTTTACAATGTCTTTACCTAATAAATAAGTGTCGCTCTCATAGTACATTTTAGCGAAATCAACACCCATTTGCTGATAGGTTTTTTCAAATCCGTCGTATACCCAGCTATTCATTTTCTGCCACAAAGCATATACTTCTTTATCTCCGGCCTCCCATTTTCTTAGCAACTCCTGAGCTTCTTTCATAATAGAAGCTTCTTTTTCAGCACTTTCTTTTAGCATACCAGAGGCCATTAGTTCATCCACTTCCTGCTTATATACCTCATTAAATTTCACATAATAATCACCCACAAAATGGTCACCTTTTATGCCAGTAGATTCAGGAGTAGCACCCTTAGCATATTTCATCCACGCAATCATGGATTTGCAGATATGGATACCTCTGTCATTGATCAGATTGGCTTTAATTACCTCATGCCCTACAGACTTTAGGATTTCAGCTACAGCATACCCCAGAAAAATATTCCTCATATGCCCGAAATGAAGTGGCTTATTGGTATTAGGGGAAGAATATTCCACCATAATACGTTTGGGAGTTTCTTCCTGAGCAAGTTCAATAGCTTTTTTATCGGAAGTTCTTAATTGATCATACCAAAATGCATCTTTGATGTCAAGGTTTAAAAAGCCTGCTGCAATGGTATAACCCGCTACAAAATCAGTATGATTCACCAAATATTCACCCAATATATTGCCAAGTTCTTCTGGCTTTTTGCGTAAAAGCTTTAATAAAGGGAATAGTACGACTGTATAAGTACCTGCAAACTCTGGTTTCGTTCTGTTTACGGTTATTTGTGCATCCTGAACAAATGCATCAGGGAATAACACATTTAATGCATTTGCTGTTACTTTTCTAAGCTGTTCCGCAAGTGTCATGGTGTAATTATTTCTTCAAAAATGCTGTATATTAATGTATATGCTCTTTTCGTTCTAAGGGCAATCATCCATAAGAGAATTCACTTATCAGATCGACAACCCCTAAACATATTTCAAAGCCTAATAAATCCAGTGCAAATATAGGCTTTTGATTGCTTGTGGGCCTGCTATAGGCCAATACATATAAAATTAAAGGGGGCACAAATACCCCCTTTACGAATAAAACTTGTTAGCCGTTTCTTAGTCGGGCTTTTTACCATCTAAAAAAGTGTTGATTGTGTGTATGGTTGCTCTGGAATTATCCTGATTCTCACCATTTTTATCAACACCTACACTATAATTACTGAAGAAAGTATCGGCAGAGGCAACGCTGTTATCGAGTTCAATATTTTTTCTCACATAAGCGGGGATGTCTTCCATATCTCTGCCATCCACATCTGGAGCATTAAAACTCATTCTACGAAGTCTTTCAGCTCTTGCTTCTAGTGCCTTTTTTTGTTCTTCAAAGCGTTTTCTTTCTTCAACTTCCTGAGGTGTCAGGTAATGTTCTCCAATTTTAACAGGAGGTTCTTGAGCGACAATCTTGTGAGGTTCTTCGTTTTTGATAATTAGTTTCAGAGAGTCGATTTCCTCCTGAGTATCTTTCTTTACTTCAGAAGGAGTTTCAGGAGTATCCTCGGTAGCATCAACCTGCGGAGTCAAAGAAAGTGTGAATACTTCTTTGGCACCTAGGTTTGTTGTCGTATTGGGATCAACCGTAGGGATGGTAAATGCTGGTTTAGGATTGAAGTTTTCTACTTCAGGCTTTTTTTCCACCAATTTGGGCGCTAGTGCATCTACCTTGTCAGGAGTGGGTGTAACCTGATTTACAGGAGACTCGCCTCCTAGAGGGATAAATATTTTTTCAGGTTCATTCTTTTTTATGGGAATTTCTGAAGAAATTTCCTTGTGATTAAACCCTGTAGCGATTACGGTAACGGCAATTTTGCCTTCAAGATTAGGATCATGCCCCATACCTAAAATCACATCGCAGCTATCTCCTGCCTGTTGTTGTACATAAGCCTGAATTGCTTCTGCCTCATCCATAGTATGTTCAAATTCACCGGGAGCCGAAGTAATGTTAAGCAACAACCATTTAGCACCACGGATATCATTATCATTGAGCAAGGGAGAATTCAATGCTTGTTCTACTGCATGCAGGGCACGATCTTCACCTTCTGCAGAAGCACTTCCCAATATAGCTACTCCTCCATTTTTCATTACAGTACACACGTCAGCGAAGTCAACGTTAATTTGTCCTGTAGTGTTAATCACATCAGTAATACATTTTGCTGCGGTAGCAAGGATATCATCAGCTTTTGCAAAAGCTTTTGTAAAGGGTAAATTTCCGAATTGCTGTCTAAGTTTGTCATTAGATATAATGAGTATAGTATCTACATGTTCTCTCATTTTATCTATACCCTCCTGAGCTTGCTTCATTCTTTTGCGGCCTTCGTAAGTAAAGGGCATGGTTACAATCCCTACTGTAAGGATTCCCAGTTCGCGACAAATTTTTGCCACTACGGGTGCTCCTCCGGTACCTGTACCTCCCCCCATTCCTGCGGTGATAAATGCCATTCTGGTATTCACCTTAAGGATCTTAGCAATATCCTCCAAACTTTCTTCGCTAGCTTGTTTCCCGATTTCGGGATTAGCACCAGCTCCCAAACCTTGTGTAAGATGTGGGCCTAATTGAATTTTGTTTGCAATAGGACTCAGTGCTAAAGCCTGAGAGTCTGTATTACATACTACAAAATCTACGCCTTCTATACCGAGGCTGTGCATATAGTTTACAGCATTGCTGCCACCACCGCCAACTCCAATCACTTTGATAATGGAGGATTGGTTTTTAGGAATTTCGAAATGTATCATAACTGTTTATTTTGGAGGGTTAGTAAATATTATTTTGGGTCAAAAATTTTTTTATTGTAGTGGTCTTCTGTTTTAATCTATTTTTTCATCTTCTACATCTTCAAACAGCGTTATAATCTTACCTTTAAGGGCATCGAAGAGTCTCTTCATTTTATCAGTACGTTTCTTTTGTTTTTGTTCAAACTCTTCCTGATATTGTTCTGGTATAGATTCTTCGGAAACTGCTTCTTCTTTTGTTTCATCTAGCGCAACATGAATCATATTACCTCCAGATCCTGCAAAGCTTTGCTTACCACTTTCAAAATCATGATAGCCTCTTAAAATAAGTCCGATACAAGTTGCATACATTGGATTCATCAGTGCATCAGCATGATCTCCAGTAAGATGTTCATTAGGATGTCCTATTCTGGCTCCCAATCCGGTAACAAACTCAGTGAGTTGTAGTACATGTTGTAATTGAGCTCCTCCACCTGTTAGAATAATTCCCCCATGTAAGCGTTTATCAAGATCCACTTGTTTTAGATGATATACTACATAATCCAATATTTCGTGCATTCTGGCCTGAATGATATGTGCTAGATTTCTTACAGAGATTTCTTTGGGAGGTAACCCCCTTAAACCAGGAATAGTGATATAAGCATTTGCATTTGCTTCATCAGGCAGGGCAGTTCCAAACTGCACTTTCATTTGTTCTGCCTGTGCACGTAATACTCCTAAGCCGTGTCTGATATCATTGGTAATATTAACACCGGCATAGGGAATTACTGCAGTGTGTTTCAACATACCGTCATAAAACACAGCCATATCGGTAGTACCACCTCCAATATCTACTATAGCCACACCGGCCTCAAGATCTTCATCATTCATCACTGCGGCTGCAGAAGCTAGAGGTTGTAATACCAGATCTTTGGTAATAAGTCCTGACTGGTCCACACAGCGTTTGATATTTCTAATGGCATTCCTGTCTCCGGTAATCACGTGAAAATTGGCGCTAATTTTCACTCCACTCATTCCTACAGGATTAAGCACATAAGGGGTGTTGTCTACAGAAAACTCCTGCGGAATAATATCAATAATCTGATCTCCTGCGGGGATATAGGTTTTATACTGATCATTAATCAGCATATTTACCTCTTCCTTTCTGATTACATCATCTGTGTGTGTTCTGACACGTTCCCCTCTGGTTTGCAGGCTTTTGATATGCTGTCCTGCAATCCCTACATACATTTCTTTTAATTCCAGATTGGGATTTGACTGCAAGCATTTGGCTATAGCCTGCTGTATGGATCGAATGCACTGCTCGATATTTAGCACTACGCCATGACTTACTCCTGCAGAGTCTGTCTTTCCATACCCGAGAATTTCAAGTTTTCCGTATTCATTTTTTCTCCCGGCAATAGCAACCACCTTTGTGGTTCCAATGTCCAATCCTACGATAATTGGGTTTTCTTTTTTATTCATAATTGCGCCTGTTTTACAATTTGTCAATTTCGGTTTTGCCTGTAGATATACTTTGGGTCAGCTTGTTTATTGTTTGTTGGGCTGCTTTTTATCTGCTTGGGTTGTATATCTTTTTGGGCATTGTTATTTGTTGTGGTTATAGTTGATTTTTGCGTGTTTTCTGGAGTTTTTTTCTCAGACTGAACTGTTTTTTCTTCATCCATAATACTTTTCAGCCAACTCATATTACTTAATGCATTTTTGGGCAATGAAGGTTTTGCTAAAGCTGGTGAGGCCACTATTTGCCCCGCAAACCTTATATCCAATACATTATAGACATCCCAACCAATTTTGTTTGATACATTTTTATAGAATGCCAATAGTTTGGAAAATTTTTCTTCCATATGAGCAGTATCACCAAAGCGTATAATCTGAGTACCTAGCACCGGATATAATTCGAAATGCCCTTCTGGTGTTACACTGATCTGACTGATTTGGGCTCTCCAGAATGAATCTGCATCCACAAACCGCACCATACTAATGATAGATGCCCATAAGGATTTATTCATGCTGTCATTAGCATATTGAGGTACATTCGTCACTACAGTAGTATAGTATGAGAATGTTTTAGAAAGTGGTAACAATTGTAAGGATGTATCCAGATAATGACTTTTACCATTTTCAAAAAATATTCTCGCTACAGGCACTCGCTGACTAACCACCAGATGCAAGTTTCGCTCATTATCTAAGTACACCTCTGCATCTCTTACCCATGGATTGCTTTTGACTTCCTGTTCTATCTTTTCAAGATTTAGGTGCGACAATGGTGTTTTATTTTCCAAAACCTGATTGCGCGTAACAACCTCATACATCAATGTTTTCTTATCTAAAAACTGATATTGGTATTCGTTCGTTATCTCGAGGACAATATGATTTACTGTACCTTCCATTTGTTTTTTTGACGCAGCAGAAATCCCTACCATGCAGGCTATGGAGACGATTAGCGTAACCAAAGCCTGAAGCACTTTTCGTATGGATATTTTGCGTTTTCTTTCCATTTATGCTGCAATCATTATTTTTTTTATTTCCGGAACAAGCTGATCTATATCTCCTGCTCCCGCTGTAATAAACAATTCAGGTTTTGCATGTTTAATATAGGTAAGCAACCCTTCCTTAGATAAAATATTATGCGCCGGATTTTCCATGTTCTGAGTAATCAATGAAGAAGTAACTCCATCCATTGGTTTTTCTCGAGCGGGATATATATCCAGCAAAATCACCTCATCGGCCATATCTAAACTATGGGCAAAAGCAGTAGCTAAATCTCTTGTACGACTATACAAATGCGGTTGGAATGCTACTACACATTTTTTACCTGGAAACATTCTTTTAGCCCCTTGAATTAATGCCGCCAGCTCTTCAGGATGATGCGCATAATCATCTATGTATACCTGATCTTCTTTCATTACTACATATTCAAACCTTCTTTTAACACCTCTAAACCCGGGAATAATTTCTTTTAATACTGATGGTTGAATATCAAATTTGTGGGCTACCGCCAATGCTGCAACCATATTTTCCACATTATGCATGCCTCCCATTTGCAGATGTATATCTTGTATATACCACTTGGGTCCATGTATATTGAAACGATAGCCTCCATTATGTATTCTAATGTCTGAAGCATAATAATCGGCAGCGTCATTTTGCAAGCTATAGCTATAGAAATTACTATGCTTCATTTCTCTGGTTCTTTTCAGTCCATGTTTTACCAATAGTAATCCATCCTCACGTACACTATTTGCAAATTGAAGAAATGCTTCCTCCATTGCCTCTGCTGTGCCATAGATATCCAGATGATCAGGATCCATAGCACTTAGGACAGCTATGTCAGGAACTAGTTTCAAAAAGCTTCTGTCATATTCGTCTGCTTCTACCACTGCTATCTTTTGTGAACTACTCCAATAATTTGTTTGATAATTGACTGAAATTCCACCTAAGAATGCATGGCATCCCACTCCAGACTCCCGAAGTAAATAAGCCGTCATGGCAGACATTGTAGTTTTGCCATGAGTACCCGCAATGGCGATTGTGTATTTATTTTCCAGAACCCTAGAAAGCACTTCACTACGCTTTGCCAGTGGATAGTTATGCTTTTTATACCAATTTAACTCCTGATGATCAGCAGGTATTGCCGGGGTGTAAATCACACAGTCGGCCTCACGGTCTAAGAGGTTAATGTTGTCTTCAAAATGAATCTGTACACCTTCCGCAATCAGTTGCTTTGTTAAAGCAGTTTGCATTTTGTCATAACCACTCACCTGAGCACCTGTTTGTAAGAAGTAACGGGCAAGCGCACTCATGCCGATGCCACCGACTCCTATACAATATACCCGTTTAACATCTTTCAAATTCATAACACTTGTGAATTGGCTATTTCAAAAACTTTTGTTGCTATTTTTTCATCTGCATCACAAATAGCCATAGCTTTTAAATTGTGATGCATGCTTTTTTGTAGTTCTTTATTCTGCAATAAGGCAATAACCTGATGAACAAGTTCTTTTTTAGTTTCATGATCTTTGACCATAACAGCAGCATTTTTTTGCACCAATGACTGTGCATTACTGGTTTGGTGATCTTCTGCTGCATAAGGATAGGGAACAAAGACAACAGGCTTAGCTACAATGCACAGTTCAGATATAGCTAAGGCTCCCGCACGGGAAACTACAACATCTGCACAGGCATAAGCATATTCCATCTCCCGAATAAAATCCATCACACGAACCTGTTTCGGGTATTGACTTTCCAACTGTTGTGCTGTTTCAAAAAACAATTTACCCGTTTGCCAGAGTATCTGCACACCATTATCTAGTAAGGCTTGAATGCCTTCTGCGATAGCTTCGTTTATAGATTTAGCCCCTAAACTACCACCCACAATCAGTAGTGTGGGTTTATGCGGATCCAATCCTAACCACAACTGACCTTCTTCTCTAGTAAGATTATTTTTAGCTATCACGTTGCGTACAGGATTGCCGGTAACAAACAATTTATGTGCCGGAAAAAACCTATTCATATTATCATATGCCACACAAATAGCTTTAGCTTTTTTCGCCAGAATTTTATTACTTTTTCCAGCATAGGAATTTTGTTCCTGAATCAGTGTAGGTATATTTTTTCTTTGTGCTGCATACAAAACAGGGAAGCTAGCATAACCTCCTACCCCTACTACTGCATCCGGTTTAAATTCCTTTAATATTTTGACTGCCTGTAGATAGCTTTTCAGCATTTTCCAAGGCAATGTTATATTGGAAAGGAGATGACTTCTGTTATACCCGGCAATATCCAGACCCTTTATGGAGAATCCTGCTTGAGGTATTTTTTCCATTTCCATTTTATTTTTTGCACCTACAAACAACAGCTCGGTAACTGGCCGTAGGCGCTTTAGCGCATGGCCAATAGCAACCGCAGGGAAGATATGTCCTCCTGTTCCGCCACCTGCTATGATAATTCGTACCTGTTGCATTCTTTCCACATTTATACTGCCGTAGCTACTTGCCTGGCCACTTTTGTTTTTATAGATGGTTCTTGTTTTTTTCCTGCTACTTCTTCATCCACATAACGACTCACACTAAGTATAATGCCTATGGCAATACTGGTAAACCAGATGGAGGACCCTCCCATGCTGATCAGGGGTAAGGTCAAGCCTGTTACTGGCAATAGATTTACATTTACAGCCATATTAACCATGGCTTGGAATACCAGCGTAATGCTGAGTCCCACTGCCAGAAATGCACCGAAGGCAAACGGACATCTTCTAAATATCAAAATGCTTCGCCACAAAAAGAGCAGGTACAACAATACAATCACTGCTCCTCCCACAAGTCCGTACTCTGCTATTATATTGGCATAGATAAAATCAGAAAAGCCATTGGGTAGAAAATCTTTTGCCTGACTATGACCAGGTCCTTTTCCTAATAACCCGCCACTTGCAATAGCTATTTTTGCTTGTACAATTTGAAAATCATCACCTCTAGGATCTACATTACCCTTCTTTCCGGAAAAGTTTTCAATACGTTTTTCCCAGGTTTCTGCACGTCCCCATCCTGTGAGTTTAGATATGGAATACACACCCAGCAACACGATTATACCAGCCAATGCAAGCAAAAGAATATGTGACACTTTAACCCTACCTATATAAAACAAAATACAACAGGTAAACCCAAGCAGTAAGGCAGTAGAGAGGTTTGCCGGCATAATGAGCGCACAGGTCAGCAGCACAGGAAGCAATACCGGTAAAAAACCTTTTTTGAAATCCTTTATGACATGTTGTTTAATACTAAGCATCCTAGCTAAAAAAAGAAAGAGTGCTAGTTTAGCAAAATCTGATGTCTGGAAAGTGATGTTAATTACTGGTAATCGTATCCACCGCGATCCCTCGTTGTATGTCGCTCCAAAGAACAGGGTATATATTAATAAAGGAAGACTAAGTAGGTATAGTAACACCGCTAATCCTGCAAATTTGGTATAATTCACCTTATGAACCCAATAGATCACCATGAATCCCAATCCGAGGAAAAATAGTTGTTTTACCAGAAAGTAAGTGGCATTCTTATCCATATGATAAGCCAGTGACTGTGTAGAACTATACACAGCTAGCAGACTAATCAAAGACAGTAGTATTACTACCGCCCAGATAATCTTATCACCTTTTGTCTTTCTAAATAATAGTTGCATATAGTATAAACTTCCTATTACAGTTCTCTAACTGCCTCTTTAAATTTTTGACCTCGGTCTTCATAATTTTTAAATAAATCAAAGCTTGCGCAGGCAGGCGACAACAGCACCACATCTCCTTTCTCAGCCATTGCATAAGCTGCATATACGGCGTCTTTCATACTCTGCGTATCAGCCATATTAGGTATTACCTCCTGAAAGGCTGTATGTATAGGTTTATTATCTACCCCTAAACACACAATACCTTTTACTTTTTCTTTTACCAATTCCATGATTTCATTGTAATCATTTCCTTTATCTACACCGCCTAATATGAGAATCACAGGTTTAGTCATACATTCCAGTGCAAACCAAACTGAGTTAATATTGGTTGCTTTACTATCATTAATAAAATCTACACCACGAATAGTAGCTACATATTCAAGTCTGTGCTCTAATCCATCGAACGTGGACATGCTTTCTCTTATTTTCTCTTTTCTAATGCCTGCTACCCTGGCCGAAATTCCTGCAGCCATACTGTTATACTGGTTATGTTTTCCTTTAATGGAGAGTTCATGAATCGACATGTTTAGCACATCACTTCCATAGCGGATATGCATTTCATCATTTTCGATAAATCCTCCTTCTTCTAATGGTTCTTTGTTGTTCATCGTGCTAAAGAATATGGTTTTTGATTTTGGTTTATACTCATCTAAATATTGCATAATAACCGGATCGTCCATGTTTACAACAAAGCAATCGGCCTGATATTGCATGGCCGCTATTCTAAACTTAGCGGCTATATAGTTTTCAAACTGATAGTTATACCGATCTAAATGATCGGGAGTTATATTTAACAGTACAGCTACATCTGGACGAAACACATGGATATCATCCAACTGGAAGCTGCTAATTTCCATTACATACCACTTAGCAGGCTGTACAGCTATTTGCCTTGCAAAGCTGTAACCAATATTGCCTACCATAGCCACATCATAACCGGCCTCCCTCAATATATGGCACGTTAAAGCTGTAGTTGTACTTTTACCGTTGCTACCTGTAATCGCAATAATCTTACTATCGCCCTTGTATCGAAAACCAAATTCAATTTCACTACATACTTCAAGATTGGCTTCACGAATTTTTTTCATGATTGATGTCTGCTCACTAATACCCGGACTTTTCACCACACAATCAGCTTTTGCAATTTGTTCCCAAGTATGTTTTCCTTGTTCAAAAGAGATGTTTTCATTTTCCAGAATCTGTCGATACTCTTCACGAATAGTACCATAATCGCTGACAAATACTTTCCAGCCCTGCTTTTTACCCAGCACGGCAGCGCCTACACCGCTTTCAGCAGCGCCCAGAACTACTAATCTTTTTTGTTCATTATTACTCATTATCTCATTTTCAGCGTTACGATACTTAATACAGCTAATATGATTCCTATAATCCAGAAACGGCTTACAATTTTGGCTTCGTGATAACCTTTCTTTTGGTAATGATGATGTAGTGGTGCCATTAAAAACACTCTTCTACCTTCTCCATATTTCTTTTTCGTTCTTTTGAAATATGCTACTTGAATCATTACAGAAAGATTTTCTACGAGAAAAATTCCGCAGATGATGGGGATCAATAATTCTTTACGTACAATAATTGCCAGTGAGGCAATGATTCCACCCAGTGCAAGACTTCCCGTATCACCCATAAACACCTGCGCGGGGTAAGCATTGTACCATAAGAAGCCAACACAAGCTCCTACAAATGCACCTATAAATATGGATAGCTCTCCCAAATGGGGAATATGCATAATCCCCAAATAGTCGGCAAAGATGTAGTTACCCGATACATAGGCAAAGACACCTAGGCACACTCCAATAATCGCAGAGACACCTGTGGCTAATCCATCAATACCATCAGTTATATTAGCACCATTAGACACAGCTACGATAATAAATATCACAAACAACACATAAATCAATGGCGTAAGCACTGGTGCTGCTTTATGACTAATAAATTCTGCGATAGACGAATAACTTAACTCATGGCTTTTTAAGAAGGGAATAGTAGTGGTTGGGCTTTTAACTCTTGCATAATAACGAGTCCTTCCTTCCTCATCTTTTCTAGTAACCATTCCCGGAATTATTTCCTCTGTAGCATTTCTGCGTATTTCCTGACCGGGTACTACTTCCCTGCTAATTACTACATGATCGTTATAGTATAGGGTAAAACCAATGATAGCACCAAGTCCTACTTGTCCCAGTATTTTGAAACGGCCTGCAAGTCCTTCTTTATTTTTTTTGAACACCTTGATATAATCATCCAGAAAGCCAATCAATCCCAACCAGATAGTAGAAACAATCATGAGGATGATATATACATTCTCTACTCTTGCAAATAGCAACGTGGGAATGAGCATGGCTGCTATGATAATCAGACCACCCATAGTAGGAGTTCCTTTTTTTTGTTTTTCACCTTCCAGACCAAGGTCTCTGACAGTTTCCCCTATTTGCTTGTATTGTAGATAACGAATGATTTTTTTACCTAACAAAAGTGATATCGCCAGCGATAAGATGATAGCCATGGCCGTACGGAATGTTATATAGTAAAACATTCCGGCTCCAAACAAGCCAAAGTGCTCTCTAAGATATGTAAACAAATAGTATAACATCCGCCGCGATTATTTATTCAACAATTCAAAACTTTCTTCTAAAATGGCATAATCATCAAAAGGAAATTTCTCCCCTTTTATTTCCTGCCAAGTTTCATGCCCTTTGCCAGCTATCAGGATAATATCTCCCTTTTGTGCAAGCATACAGGCTGTTTTTATAGCTTCTTTTCTGTCACTGATTCTTAGACATTTTCTTTTTAATACGGCAGTTAAACCTGCCTCCATCTCATCTAATATTTGTTCTGGGTCTTCTGATCTGGGATTATCAGAAGTAAGAATCAATTTATCACTATGCGTAGCTGCCACTTCTGCCATCAAGGGGCGTTTTTCTTTATCTCTATCTCCTCCGCAGCCTACCACACTAATAAGCAATTGTCCATTTTTACGAATTTGATTAATGGCTCCTGTCACATTAATTAATGCATCTGGCGTATGGGCATAATCTACAATACCCAGTATGTTTTCATTTTTCGAATAGCAGATTTGGAATCTGCCTCTCGCTCCAGTCAGATTACTCAATATGGCTAACACTTCTGTTTTTTCCTGTTGCAGTAGTGTGGCCACACCATACACTGCCAGTAGATTATAAGCATTAAACGTGCCTATCATCCGGAAGTGTGTTTCTACATCATCCACAAGCATTACCAATCCTGTAAGATTATTTTCAAAAATTTTTCCTTTAAAATCTGCTGGATTTTTGAGGCTATAGGTATATGTTTTTGCTTGTGTATTCTGAAGCATCACTTTGCCTCTTTTATCATCAAGATTAGTTAATGCAAAGGCTGTATTAGGAAGCTCATCGAAAAATGCTTTTTTAGCTTTTATATATGCATCGAATGTCTGATGATAGTCGAGATGATCATGGGTTATATTGGAAAATACGCCTCCCGTAAATTGAATACCGGCTATTCTATGTTGATGAATTGCATGTGAGCTCACTTCCATAAACACATATGCACAGCCTTTTTGGTGCATTTTACTCAGTAGCTTCTGTATCTGTAAAGCATCTGGCGTAGTATGTGTAGAAGGCTCTTCTTCATCACCGATATAATTTTTTACGGTAGATATTAAACCGCAAGTAAATCCTAGCTTCTTAAACAACTGATATAATAAAGTGGCAATGGTTGTTTTCCCATTTGTGCCTGTAATTCCCACCACTTTCATGGCTGCAGAAGGGTTTCCATAGTATGCAGCAGCAATCCACCCTGCTGCTATAGCTGAATTTGCTACTTGAACATAACAAACATTTTCCTGTAAAACTTCTGGCAATTGCTCACAAACAATAGCTACAGCTCCGGCTTCAATTGCTGAAGATATATGTTGATGTCCGTCGGTAGCGGTACCTCGGATTGCAATAAATAAATCACCCATTTTCACCTTACGAGAATCTATAGTCAATCCAGACAATTCAATCTTGTCAGGATTTCCTGCAATCCGTAATGCGTGTATAGAGTTTAGTATATGATTTAGTTTTTGCATTACATCAATTGTAAGGTGATGGTTTTACCTTTTATAATTTTTTCTCCGGGTTCTAGAGACTGGTTTTTCACCCATCCTCTTCCCAAAACCTCTACTTGCAAGCCTTGATTTTCCAGAATAGAAACAGCATCTTTGAGGGAAAGACCTCTTACATCCGGTACCTGATTTTGATACACGGTTACTTGTTTAAATTGCAACCTTTGTAAGCTGTCGTAAGTCGGACGTACGATGCTAGTTGCCGGAAATTCTGGTTTTTTAGGTATGCCAATAGTTTGAGTAAGTATTCTATAATTTTCAGCAATAGTATATTGAGCCGGATACGTTCCATTTGGCAGTTTCTTTTTGGTTGAGTCTTTGGATATTTCTTGTGACCCGATTCCTCCTACAAAAATTTTATCTGCTATCATTCTGAAAACGGGTGCTGCCAGCGTACCTCCATAGTAAGCCGATGATCTAGGTCGGGTACGAATCACAACTGCTACTGTATACTGAGGGTTATCTGCCGGGAAATATCCTACAAATGAACCTTGATAGACTCTGTCTGAGTATTTAATTCCCATATCAGCCACCTGTGCTGTTCCCGTTTTACCAGCAATCTGGTAATAAGGAGAACGAATGCTTTTACCTGTTCCGGTAAGCACAACTTCTTTCAAGCATTCTTGCAGTTGCGCAATTACTTCATCGGAAGCAATTTTTTCTTCAAGCACAATAGGAGAAAATGTTTGCACATCATTACCATATTCGCGGATAGCACTTACCAGATAGGGTTTCATCATCTTACCATTGTTGGCCACAGCATTATAGAGCATACATAAATGGATAGGAGTTATCATAACACCATAACCTATTCCCATCCAGGGAAGAGTAGTTTTACTCCATATAGAAGATTCTGGCTCTACTATTACGGTTTTTCTTTCTCCTTTAATTCCAATATCTACTGGTTGATGTAAATGTAACTTCTTTAGATTTTCAATATGCTTTTTGGGTTTATCGCCATAGTAGCGTTGCAAGAGGGAACCCATAGCCACGTTGGAAGATTGTGCAAATGCTTTTTTGATGCTGATAGTTCCCAATCCGTAGTGAGAATCATGCATTACTCGATTTGCAAACTGTTTCTTACCTCCTTCGCAGTTTACCATATCTTCTATATGCACTTTCTTTGTACTCAGCAGGGAAGCGAGGGTAGCGAGTTTAAATGTGGATCCTGGCTCAGCAGGTATGAGTGCATAGTTAAAATCTTCAAAATAAGTACCATCCTTCTGTCTTCCCAGATTTGCCAGGGCTCTAATTTTACCTGTTTTCACTTCCATAATCACCACCGTTCCATTTTGGCAATCATATTGCTTCAACACACTCATGAGAGCATGCTGGGCAATTTCTTGAATCCCTACATCCAATGTGGTTACTACATCTTTTCCATTGACAGGTTCAATTTCAGAACCTTCTACAGGCATCCATACCCCACCCGTTGCTTTCTGATCTACACGACTCCCATTTTCTCCATGAAGAATACTATCGAATGATGCTTCTAGACCTACAGTTTGAGCATTTTCCCGATACAAACCAATAGTTCTGTACGCTAAAGATTTGTAAGGATTAATTCTGGAAATTTTTGATTCAGCAATTAGCCCCCCTCTTCTTCTACCTTTATTAAACAACGGAAATGTGCGTAGCTTTTGGTATTCGTAGTAGGCAATATTTCTTTTTAGCAACACATATTTTCCCTGACTTTGAAAAGAACTAACTAAGCTTTTTCTCCATGAGGCAGCAGACATATCACCAAATAAATTGGCCAATGAAGCGGCGAGTTCATCTACATGCTTATAAAAGCTATCTTTTTGTATAACAGAGAAATCCACATGAATATCAAATCTCGGGATAGAAGAGCAAAGTAGTTGTCCGTCTTCTGTATATATATTTCCTCTTTCAGCAGGAAGTATTGTATTTCGAGTAAGCATTTCCTGAGCATACGCACGCAGTTTATCCCCATCCTTCATTTGGATCCAAGAAGCTTTAATTACAATGGCAGCTCCCAACAGGCAAATGCAGGTAAAGGCTATATAAACCCTAAATCGTATGTCTCTTTTTATATTCAAGGATGTTGTATTTTTTCTACATCATTTTGAATCTTATATACTGGTTGTTCTAAGGGTTTGAGTCCCAGTATGGCAGCTTTTTTAATTATTTCCGTTTCCATTCCTGCGTTCATCAATCTCGATTGCATATCCATATAACGCCATCTTAATTCCTTTAGCTCTTCTGTTTTTTTATTGAGTCTTCGTTGTGTTTCGATGGAGTTTTGGTTATGTGTGATATATAGTACACAGAGAAAAACCACAAAAGACACATAGGGAATATGGTGTATCATATTGGCGTAGGAAAACTTATGGAGCATGTTTTTCCAGTCTGTCCCGGCAGTTTCCTGTAGAGTGTCTTGTGGTATGTTTTTCTTTTTGGTCATTATAGTTTTTCCGCAATTCTCAGTTTTGCACTTGTAGATCTGGGGTTTATTTTCTGTTCTTCTTCGCTTGGGATAATTGCCTTTTTATTTACCTCTTGCCACAATTTTTTTTCCTGTTTTACCCCATAGATCTGATCTATTTCTTCTTTTTGGTTTCCATGTTTAAAAAAACGTTTCACCATTCTATCTTCTATGGAGTGGAATGTGATGACACATAGTCTTCCACCTGTATGTAAGCAATCTACTGCTTGTGATAAAAAGTCTTCCAGAGCGCCCATCTCATCATTCACTTCCATTCTTAATGCTTGAAAGACCTGCGCCATATAGCGATTTGGGTTACCTCTCACCACGGGAGCAATCATTTGTTTCAATGCTTCCATGGTATTTAGTTTAAAGTTGTTTCTATGCTCCCGAATATGTTTAGCTAGTGATTTTGCATTTCTTACTTCTCCGTATCGTTCAAAGATGCTCCAGAGTTGTTCTTCACTATAACTCTGCAAAATTTCAGCTGCTGTTTTCTCTATTCGTTGATCCATCCTCATATCGAGTGGGCCATCATATCGAATAGAAAACCCGCGTTCAGGAGTATCAAATTGATGCGAGCTTACGCCTAGGTCTGCCAGAATTCCATCTACTAATGGGTATCCATGCCATTTTAAAAACCTTTTCAAATGGCGGAAGTTTTCTGTCACCGGAATAAGTCTTGGATCCTCCGGTTTATTAGCCCAAGCATCAGCATCCTGATCGAAGGCAATGAGTTTGCCTTCTGGCCCCAATCTTTCCAAGATAAGTCTGCTATGTCCACCACCACCGAAAGTGGCATCTACATAAACTCCATTTTCACGGATACACAGACCATCCACAGCCTCGTTTAAAAGAACTGAAACATGATATATACCTTCGCCAGACATTAGATTTCGTTTTCAGGGGCATTAAAAAAATTACTTCCCAGAACTTCTTCAGCAAGCGCCGATATATTTCCAGACTCTTCTTCAAAGAGTTTATTGTAAGTTTCTTTATCCCAGATTTCAATTTTATCTCCCTGTGCGAAAAAGATCATTTCTTTTTCGATACCTGCATATTCCAACAATTGCTTAGGGATAAGCAACCTACCAGCGGTATCAGGCTCCATGAGAGTGATACCTCCAAAAAATAAACGTTTGAAAAGTCGAACTTTAGGATTGAATTCATTGAGGCTTCTTACCCTTTTTTCTAACACTCGCCAATTTTCTTCCGGGTACAAGCTCAGACATTTTTCCATGCCACGAGTCATTACAAACCTGCCAGAACTATTGTCCGGCATTTGTTTACGGAAACTGGAAGGAAGTTGAAATCTGCCCTTTCCGTCAACATTTAATTCGTATGACCCAAAAAAACCTGTCATGTAGCTTGGCGGTGATTATTTTATCTTCAACTACACAAAATAACACAATCTCCCACGAATCCACACAATTTTGACAGGACATATTTATCCACAGCAAATTCATGCACACAAAATAATGAATATCAATAGATTACCTCACATTTTAGACAGACTATTAATAAGTTCATGTGAAAACGATGTGGATAACTGTGCATAACTTCACAAAAGTATCAAAATCAATAAATAAACTGATGATTCTTACAGCAACTGAGTACATTTTGCTGATAGCTATCTTTAGGAGTAGCATGGAAATGCATACATGATTAACCGTAGACTCATCCTTTTCTAACCTCATCAAGGTAAGTAGAGTAATCTTTGCGTATCCATCAGCAACACTTTGAAGATTATATCACAGATAAGAATTACTCTACTTACTGATTTAATTTTGTATTAACTCATATTTAATTCTGAATTAATTCAACAACCACAATTTCATTTCCATACAAATCCAGACAATGAAAAAATTTATATTCTGGAGTCTGTACTATATCATTTTTGATCTGAACCTTATTGTTTTTTAGCCTATGCAGTAACTGAGCAATGTCTGTGGTATAAATAACCATAAGGGGCTGTTCTCCAGTTTGATTACCCACTCTTTGGTTTTGCACTTGTGAATCGGCTTTGAGAAACCAAATACCCATGCCATTTTCGTCTCCCACATGTAAAAAACGTTGCCCTACACTAGTTGATTGGTCAAAGATTTTTTTGAAGCCAAAATTCTTTTCGTAGAATTCACATGCATGTTCATAATCATCTACAAGCAGAATCATTCTGCCAATTAAGTTTTTCATTTGTTAAAAATTTAGGAGTTATGGATAGAGTAATTATTGCAAATACTGGAGCAAAGCTGCCTGATACAGTCGTTTATATGCCTCTTTATGTGCTGGCATAACCCAATTATAACCGATTTTTTCCCACTCACTTTGAAATGTATCAAGTCCTAATACCTGAAGATATTCTTTCCCGCAAACAATGTAATCTTGCCAAAATTGAAGGAGATACCCACCGTATTTTTGGAAATATTGGAAAGCATCCAAATAATTATTAAACCAAGAATGAATAAAGGCAATGCCGTGTTTTCGATATAGCATATCTTGTTCAATAATATAATTGCGCATGGATGCCCAGTTTTCAAAACCATGTTCTATGGCAAGCGCTTGGTAAATATGTTTGAGTTTTATCTGGGAATATCTTCCTGAAATATCTCCGGAATGGTATGGGATATAGGGATATAATTCTAAGATGCGTTGTAGTAAACTAGCATTTTTAGGTAGTGATTTAAAAAGCTTTTTTGCCTCTTTCTTATATACCTCTAAACTGGCGGGACGAAGTAACTTATTCATAATACCTGTTCTTGCCATACTCACTCATGGCGGATTATGAAATAAGTAAATTAAACTGTAATTAAAGAGAGGTGACAAAGGTCTTTCGTGAGTATAAGCTGCCTCATCAACTTACCCACAAAGATAGCATGTAATTATAGCATTACAAATAAACTCGCAAATTTCCCTTATTGAAAATGCCTAAACGTCAAATCATTAAGCAAGAAGGCGGACTACATTGTATGGTAAATTATTTTACAACTTCCTTCTATGCTTTGTCTTTCGGGATTTGTTATCAAAAAATTTGGAAAGAAAATTCTTTGCCTGTCCTTCTAATCTAAACTTGAGTTTCTTTATCGTAGGATCTTCTGGTCTGGCAAAAAATGTAGTCTTATGAGTATAAGGAATACTATTTACGGGTTTTGTGGAAAAATAATAATTGGATATACAAGCTCTGGCGGTATGATGTGTCACTTTATTCACACCATGAATAGAAGCTGTATGTGTTTCCATCACTGCGAGTCGATTAAAACGAGAATGAATCTCTACTCTCTCTTTCATGGATTTGTCCCATAACTCTAAATTTCCTCCTTTATGCTCTGGCCATTCTGGTGTGATGTAGTATAATGTATTCAATACTCTATAGAGCTTACTATCTCCATCATGAGAATTATCAAGATGTGGCATAAGAAATGAACCTTCTTCCATAAGGGAAATACCTGAACCGTATAGAGACTCATCTTTCTGCAATGCCTCAATACCCGTAATGGCCTCTATAGTACATATCACTCTTTCATCCTGAAAAGCATACAGTATCTCACCAACCAATGGATTATACGACTCTACAGCTACGCCGACATGTTTCCTTTCTTTATCTGTATTACGAAATAAAAGTTCAGAAGTAGGAGGCAAAGCTTCGTAACAGGCAAGAGCCCATTCTTTAGGTAATAAGTCATCAATATAAAAATGCCTTACAGGATGTGAGTTTTTCCAATATGCTTGTAAAGCATCCTTTGAAGTTTCCAGCTTTTGTGCAATTTGGAATGCGAATTGATCCCTGGTCATAAGGTTGATACTTTCCTATCAAAAATTAATGCTATCCCAAGCCATTGGTTCGTAACAAGGCTAACATCATTTACATACTATTTGCAATTTTCAAAAACAACTGCTGCACCTTGTCCTACGCCAATACACATGGTTGCTAATCCGTACTTGCCTTCTCTTCTTTTCAATTCATGCAGAAGGGTAGCAGAAATTCTCGCTCCACTACAACCCAGTGGATGCCCAATGGCAATGGCTCCGCCGTTTACATTAATTCTTTCAGGATTGAGATTTAGGTCTCTAACACATGCTATGCTTTGAGCAGCGAAAGCTTCATTTAATTCAATAACATCGAGCTCATTCGCTTGGATACCTGCTCGTTGTAATGCTTTCTGAGAAGCCGGCACAGGACCTATTCCCATAATGGCAGGATCTACACCTGCAACGCCCATACTCACTACACGAGCCATGGGTTTGAGTCCATATTTCTTTACGGCTGCTTCTGATGCTAGTAACAATGCAGCAGCTCCATCATTAATCCCGCTAGAGTTACCAGCCGTTACCGTTCCATCTTTTTTAAAGGCAGGTTTTAACGCAGCTAATTGTTCCAAAGTTGAAAGTCTGGGATGTTCATCTTTATCAAACACTGCTGTTTTCCCTTTACCTGCAGGCACGGTCACTGGAATAATTTCATCGGCAAATTTACCAGCAGCGTGAGCTGCAGCATATTTTTCCTGACTATTTAAGGCAAAAATATCCTGCTCTTCTCTGCTTACCTTCCATTTTTCTGCTACGTTTTCAGCTGTCTCACCCATGGAATATGGATAATACATATCACTCAGTGCTTTATTAATAAATCTCCAACCTAAACTAGTATCATAAATTGCACTTTGTCTGGAAAACGCTGAATCAGATTTAGGAATTACAAACGGAGCGCGGGTCATACTTTCCGAACCTCCTGCTATATATATATCACCGTCACCACACATGATAGCTCTACTTGCATCCATTATGGCTTGTAAACCCGATGCACATAAGCGGTTTACTGTATTTCCCGCAACTGTCACAGGCAAGCCTGCTAATAATGCAGCCATTCTGGCTACGTTTCTGTTATCTTCACCTGCCTGATTAGCGGCTCCTGCTATCACATCTTCAATGGCATTGACATCAATTTGAGGGTTTCTTGCTATTAATGCTTTTATAACATGTGCTAAAAGATCATCGGGTCGTACGGCAGATAGGCTGCCACCAAATTTTCCTATGGGAGTGCGTACTGCATCTATAACATATACCTGATTCATAAAGTCAAAATTGAAAGGCAAGTTAGTAAAAACTGTAGGAATAGAATTTAGATTTTATGAAATAGACACCTTTACAAGCCCTCCTCCATGCACTTAAGATGAGGCGTATAATATTAAATTAGTACTTGGCTGTAGTTGACTTTCGGGGAGATGGTGTAACTATCTCTTACTGTTTATAGGCTGTATAAAGGGTTGTAATTCCAAAGGTCAATGCTTTGGCTTTAGGTTTTATATAACCACAGTCTTTCAGAATACTACAGAATTCTTTCCCCTGCGGAAAAGCTTTTACAGATTCAGGCAGATAGGTATATGCACGGTGGTGTTTGGAAACTAATCTACCAATCCAGGGAAGTAAAAATTTAAAGTATATGCCAAAAAGTTGTTTAATCGGGAAAGTTTCTGGCTTGGAAAACTCAAGGATTACCAGTTTGCCACCTGGTCTCAAAACCCTGTTCATTTCTTTTAGACCTGCTTCTAGGTTTTCAAAATTCCGAACACCATAGGCACACATTACTCCATCAAAACTGTCTGATTTAAAGGGCAATGCTTCACTGTCGCCGGGTAAGAGTTCGATGAGATGATCCAGATTTTTAGCTTTTATTTTTTCTCTACCTGCTTCCAGCATTTTTTCTGCAATATCTACTCCAGTAATTTTTTGGGGCTGGAGAGAAGTAGCGGCAATAGCTAAATCACCTGTTCCGGTAGCTACATCCAGAATGTGTTTGGGTTTGATTTCTCCCATTTCTTTAATGGCTCGTTTTCTCCACTGTTTATCAATACCTAGGGAAAGGAAATGATTAAGAAAATCATACTTCCCGGCAATATTGTTAAACATGTCGGCAACTTGCACTTTCTTACTTACATTTGAACTAAGATCAGGAAGTACTTTAGTGGGAGTCTGTTCTGGTGTATAACCCGTCATAATTGCAAAAATACATTAGAAAACTGTGGAAATACTATCTGCGAAATATTTAAAGTCCAGTCCATCGCTGGAATTGTGCCCCCCGGCTAATATGCCTGAATATGCTTTTATCGGCCGCTCTAATGTAGGGAAGTCGTCGCTGATCAATATGCTTACTGGCCAGAGCAAACTGGCCAAAACATCTTCTACGCCTGGAAAAACCCAGCTTATTAATCATTTTGAAGTCAAAGCCAGAACCCTTGACACTCAGGACATACAATATTTTTATATTGCTGATTTGCCAGGTTATGGGTTTGCAAAGGTTTCTCAGTCACAACGCAGGCAATGGCAGCAAATGACAGAAAAATATCTTTGTAATCGGGAAAATTTAATGACTGTTTTTGTGCTCATTGATAGCAGGCATAAACCTCAGGAAATAGACCTCAACTTTCTAAAAAAACTGGGAGAATGGCAGGTACCCTTTAATGTAGTTTTTACCAAAGCTGATAAAACCAATCAAAGAGAAGTTGCTGCAAACACCCGCATGTTTATTGAAACCATGAAAGAAGATTGGGAATTTATTCCAGCGCACTTTATTACAAGCTCGGTAAAATTTATGGGGAGAAAAAAAATGCTGACATTTATCCGGGAACTAAATGAGGAGTTTTCCACTCCTAGATAGGTATATCCGGAATGTAGAAACTTGTGCGCGGATATAATAAATTCTCACAGGAAAAAGCGGTGTATATTATATGGCTCTTATAAACTTAGCAGGATTACCAGCATAGATTCCAGGCTTCACAATGTCTTTGGTTACAACAGAACCTGCACCAATTACTACATGATCACAAATGCTTACTGGTAATATCGTTGCGTTAGAGCCAATAGACACATGATTACCAATAAAGGTGTGTTTCCACAAAGCTGCATTTCCTCCTGCTGGTTTTCCTTCCGAGAATAGATCGTTAATAAACATTACCCCATGACCAACAAAGCAATCGTTGCCGATAGTAACTAATTCGCAAATAAAACTGTGAGATTGTACTTTAACTCTATCGCCAATTTTTACATTCTTTTGTATTTCTACAAAAGGTCCTATGAAGACTTCGTGCCCTATTGTACAACCGTATAAATTTACGGGCTCTACAATTTTTACACGTTCTCCGAATTGCACATTCACAATATCTGATTTGTATATAGTTGGCTCTGACATAATATGGAGCGATAATTTAGACGGGTCGATAAAACTTAAAGGATATTTTTTTCCATGGCATATTTTAGCAGACCCACAATAGTTTTATTCTTGGTTTTTCGTAGCATATTCTTACGGTGGGTTTCTACGGTACGCTCGCTAATATAGAGCTGTCCGGCAATTTGAGCATTACTGTATTCTGAAGCAATAAGACGTAATATTTCCACCTCTCTCTCTGTCAGCCGGGGTTCGTTGTTTTCTTCTGACCTTCGCTGTTGTTGTACTGCTAGCGTAGTAATTTTTTCTGATACTTCTGAAGAGAAATAGAGTTTGCCTGCCGCTACCGTACGAATAGCCTCTAACAATTCCTTATCCGTTATATTTTTCAACAAATAACCCGATGCACCTGCTTCCACCATCTCCATGATATGTCCCACATCATCATACATAGATAAGACAATTACTTTCAGATTGGGATACTGATCACGAATATAAAGCATCAATTCATGACCATTCATTTTGGGCATATTGATATCTAACAAAGCAAGATCCACCTGTAGGTTGGGTAGTGCTTCCAACACGGATTTCCCATCAGAAAACATCCCTACAACCTCAATATCTTTTTGCTTTTGTAGTAATACTTTCAATCCATCAAGCAGGATATGATGATCATCTGCAATAAGAATTCGCAGTTTATCCATGAATCGTTACGTTAGAGGTGATACCTACTAATTAGCAAATACTTAGAGAAAAATACAACAAATTTATTATTTTATTACAGTCAGGAGTATGTTAAATGTTTGTGAGAACTATTTTAGATTAATCTATTCAGGCAATTAAGCCCTAGCTCCTGTTTTTTGTTGTGATTTTTCAAAACGGGAATACATATCCTTTAGTAACTCATATACATCCTGAATACGTTTCATTTGATTGGCTACAATGAAAAAGTTCTTCCCAGATTGTTTCAGCTTCACACCTACTACCTGGGTTTGGATATAGCTCAATACATGCTGAAATATTGGAGATTCAAAATAGGGTGACTCAGGGTCGCTTATAAAATACAAACGCAATTGTTCACTTTTGAGTATGAGTTTTTCGAAGCCTATATTTTTTGCTAACCAGCGACAACGCAATGCAGTAAATAGATTTTCTACAGGGGATGGTATCCGGCCAAATCTATCTTGTAAAGTTGTGGCAAACTTCTGTAATTCTTTTTCTTCTTCGATATTGTCAAGTTGGGTATATAGCGATAGTCTTTCCGTAATATTACTCACATAATCATCTGGAATCATAATTTCCAGATCTGTGTCAATGGTGCAATCTTCTGTAAAATCATTTTTCCTTAAAAGTTCGTCTTTAAATACCTCTTTAAACTCAGTAGATTTCAGTTCTCTAATAGCTTCATTGAGGATTTTCTGATACATCTCAAATCCAATTTCTGCAATAAATCCGCTCTGTTCGCCCCCCAATAAATTTCCTGCACCGCGGATGTCAAGATCTCGCATGGCAATCTGAAAACCACTACCTAATTCATTAAACTGCTCCAGAATTTTTAAACGTTTACGGCTATCGTCTGGTAAAGTAGCCAATGAAGGTGCTAGCAGATAACAAAACGCTTTTTTATTACTTCTCCCTACTCTTCCTCTTAGCTGATGTAGATCACTTAGTCCAAACTGGTGTGCATTGTTAATAATGATAGTGTTTGCATTCGGTATATCCACTCCGCTTTCCACAATGTTAGTAGAGCAAAGTACATCGTATCGTTGTTCGATAAATCCTGTCAGGGTTTCTTCTAGCTGCTTGCCTTCCATTTGTCCATGTGCCATAACAATAGACAGATCTGGACACAACCTTCGTAAAATTGTCACCATATCAGGCAGGCTTTGTACCCTGTTGTGTATAAAATATACTTGTCCACCTCTTTCAGTCTCATAATAAATTGCATCCCTAATTACTTGTTCATCGAAGCTAAGTACTTCTGTATGTACCGGCTGTCTATTGGGTGGAGGCGTATGAATGATGCTCAGATCCCTAGCATTCATCAGGGAAAACTGCAAGGTTCTGGGTATAGGAGTGGCCGTTAGTGTAAGTGTGTCTATATGTGCCCGTAATTCTCTTAATTTTTCTTTAGCTGCTACGCCAAATTTTTGTTCTTCATCAATAATTAATAAGCCCAGATCCTTAAAAACAACCTGTTTACCTAGAAGTGCATGGGTACCAATTATAATATCGATTTTTCCTGCTTTTAATTTTTCAATTACTTCTTTTTTCTGTTTAGCCGTTTTAAAGCGGTTGAGATAGTCGACGGTACAGGGAAAATCTTTTAGTCGCTCACTGAAAGTATGAAAATGTTGTAAAGCCAAGATAGTGGTAGGTACTAATACGGCCACCTGTTTACTATCGCATACGGCTTTAAAAGCTGCACGGATGGCTATTTCTGTTTTACCAAATCCCACATCTCCACATACCAGTCTATCCATAGGAGAGGGCGATTCCATATCTCGTTTTACATCGGCTGTGGCTTTGCTTTGATCCGGGGTATCTTCATAAAAGAAAGAGGCTTCTAATTCTGTTTGCAGATAATTATCTGCTGAGAAGGCAAACCCTTGCGAGGCTTTTCTTCTTGCATACAGGCGTATCAGATCTTCAGCAATATCTTTTACCTGTTTTTTAGTTTTATGCTTTAATTTTTCCCAGGCATCGCTACCCAGTTTATTGATTTTGGGAGGTGTACCATCTTTACCAGTATATTTACTGATTTTGTGAAGAGAATTGATGTTCACATACAATACATCATTGTCTTTGTATATGATCCTGATAGCTTCCTGCAAATTGCCATTTACTTCAATTTTTTGCAATCCGCTATATCTACCTACGCCATGATCAATATGCGTTACATAGTCACCGGGTTGAAGTTCTCTTAGGGCTCTTAGTGTAAGAGCCTTTCCTTTTGAGTATGCCTGTTTTACCTTGTATTTATGATATCGTTGAAATATTTCGTGATCTGTATAGGCCACAATTTTTTGGTCGTGGTCAATAAATCCTTTGCTTAAAGCTGCGGGAATGGAGACAAAAGGCAGTGTAGCGCCTAAATCATCAAAAATAGCCCTGAGCCTTTCATGTTGTTTTGCATTTTCAGCAAAGAGGAATATAGTATATTGCCCAGCAATCCTTTGCTTCAGATCATCCATCAACAAGTTAAACTGCCGATTAAATACAGGTTGATCTTCTGTTGAAAAAGTAATGTTAGTGCTGTGGGTAAAAATCTTTTTAGGTTCTTCTTGTGTATCCCAAGTAACGATATGTCGTTGTACTAATTGGGATTCCCAGTAGTGGGCAGTGACAAAATCTTCCGGGACAATATTTTTGAGCCAAGACTCTTCTCTATCTACAGCTACTTTATTTTTTTCCAGCCAATCCAGTAAATCAGATGTAAGTCGGGAAATGCGATCGAGTAAAAATTGCACATCCTGAATCCAGAATACCGTATTTTCAGGAAGGAAGGTGCTTAACCCCACTTTTTCAGTGGGTTCAAACTCAGTTTTAATATTGGGAAGGATAGATACTTGAATTAGTTTTCTATCCGACAATTGTGTTTCCGGATTAAAAATTCTAATGCTCTCTACCTCATCTCCAAACAATTCGATTCTATAAGGATGTTCGTTTCCGAAAGAATAGATATCGAGAATATCACCTCTCATGGCAAAACTCCCTGGCTCATACACAAAATCCTCACGAGTAAATCCCAATTCAACTAGTTGTTGCATGATAGCTTCTATTTGCAGGCTCATCCCTGTTTTGATATAGATAGCATTTGCAGATAGCGTACGAGGGTCTACTACTTTTTCAAACAGCGCATCCGGATAGGTAACCAGTATTTTCTTCTTTACTGGTTGTCCATCAGTATGAGGTTTGAGTCGCATTAGCGCTTCTGTACGAAGCATTACATGGCTGCTATTGAGTTCCTGATAGACCCCTGGTCGTTTAAACGAGTCGGGGAAATAGGAGATATCCAGTGCTCCAGTCAGGTATTCCAGATCATTATGAAAGTACGCTGCTGTTTCTCTATCATTTAATACTATTACATGGTTGCAATCTGTGATTTTGGATAGAGAGGCAGCGACTACAGCCGGCGAGCTTCCTCTAAGTTGCTTGAGTTTGATACGGGAAAATTCAGATACAGGCAATACGAAAGCATCCGCAATATGGGAAATGCGGGGGTCGTTTTGATATTTTTCCAGCAGTACTTGTAAATTCACGGAGGTGCAAATTTACATGGGTTTTCAAAAATGGTACGACAAAAAAAGGACAGGGAAGAATCCCTGTCCGTGCTGAGGTGTATATATATGTGTGTTCAAGTGAGCCTCTAGCTTCTTATGGGGATTAATTGCAATTCTTGTTTTTGTAATTGAGACAACATTTGCAGCATATCTTTTTTTACCACAATATTTTTACTCAATATAAAGCCAGCCATTAAAAAGCTTGTTATATCTTTAAATTGCAGCATATTACGAAATGCCTTTCTTTTTCTGAGGTAGTTTAGGGTTCTTTTTTTCATAACTCAAACATTTACAGGGTTAAACAAGTAGTTGTCTTCCAGCTTATCAGCACTGTATGTTATTATATAAAATACCGTGCCAATTTTTTGAGCAGTTTGCTCTTTAACATTTTTTTGCCAATTCTATTGCTGATAACCCTAATAGATGTATTTATTAACAATTTGTGTTATTGAGCAAATAATAACAAAATTCTATAAATCCATCTTTCTCATTGTATACCATTCAACTCGGCTTAAATATTTCTTACATCTATTGAATCTAATGGCAGAAATTTATCGAATCAAATCATGATATTTATTCGTAATTAAATAAAAACACTTATTTGTATTTGCAAAACAATCACAAACTATTAGTTTTACGTACATTTTTATATATTTCACCTTAAATTAAAGAAAATGAGAAGAATCCTAACTTATTTCAGCTCATGTGTATTACTACAACAGCATGGAGTCAACCTATTAATTCGAATACCCAGCTCTCTCCTACTCAGGAAACGCAGGTCAAAGACTGGGTTGAAAAGTTTGTACAACGCATGCTACATACGCAGACTCATAATTTAATTGGCCATAAATCCACTGCAACAGACAGACTCCTAGCAGAAAATCACTACGACATAGCGTACACGCATACCGATTCCTTTTCATATAAGTATTCTGGAACCAATGGGTCAACATATGATTTCAACAAAATGCAGTATAATCATGCCTATGAAATAGATCCCTTTCCTTATGATAACCCGTATGAAATACTGGTGTTAGACATTATGGCGGATACTACTGACCATGGAAAATTGTCATGAACACCCCTGTGCATTATGAAAGAAAAGTATTGTTTCAAAATACTGCAGGTGCTGTTAGTGAATACCATACCATAAATGGCTCAAATATACTTAAGGTCATAAATACTTATAATAGCTCTGGCCTACTTGAGACGGCTGTATTTACAGAAACTTCAGACGGTGTCAATGATGATACAATAAGCAAATTAAACGTTGAATACAATGCCCAAAATAAACCTTCCAAATACATGATTGATATGCTTTTTGGATTGGAATTGGAATTATTATATAATGCCAGTAATTTGCTAGAAACTGTAACTGCTTATACGGTTTTAGGTCCATTGAAGAGTCCATTTGCGATCTATTCTTTTACATACTACAATGATAATTCCTTAAAAACTATAATAAGTTATGATTATGATGGTGTCAATACTATCCCAGGTAGAAAAGACAGCTTAGGATATGACAGTACTCCTTTCTATACCACGCTCACTAAAGCCCTATACACAGTTCCTATTGGTTGGGATGAAGGGGTGACATACGTAAAAACATTAAATGCGCAAAACCTGCCAGATACAATGAGAGAATATGCTACTGTAGGTGGCAGCATCGTGCAATTAAATAAATTGTTTGCATATACCTATGACATAAACGGGAACCCACTCACCGAGCATTGCTATGATTATACTACTGGCACGCCAGTTTTAGAGTATTACAAAAATATTATTATGACAATGGTGGTCTATCAGTAAATGAGTTGAATGAAAAAATGATAGAAACCTATATTTATCCAAATCCTGCAAATGATAAGCTAAATATCGAATTTGCTGAACCCATACATCATGGCATACGCATATTTTTCTATAACCTTACAGGCCAATTGGTACAACGAATTAATTTTTCAGGCACAATAGAACAACACCTATCCATCCCCATACAAGATTTAGTTCCTGGAACTTATATTTTAGAAATCCAAAATTATAAAGGGCAAAAAATACATGCCCAAGAGTTTATGAAGAAATAACTTCTAACTGCAATGCTTCCAAAAAATAAAGGCTGTCAACACGACGGCCTTTGTTTTTTGGAAAACTTCCCAACCCTATTACATCAACCAGATAACATACTCGTTTTTAAGAAATATTTTAATTTTTTATTCGTGATGAATAGGTAACAACCCATAATTTTGGCGAACCGAATTATCTATTTATCAATCAAAAACATGTGTTCCCAATGAAAAAAACATTTACTTTCTGTGCGCTGATGTCCCTTGCCGTAACAGGCTGGTCACAATCGGGTGTTGCGAAACGCCATATGCATTTCCCTTTAAAAAATAATCCTGAAAAAGAATGGTTTTATAAACATGTGCAGCAAATGCTCCACATGCAATCCAACCAGCTTAACGCACCAAAGTCTACCGCCATAAAACAAAGACTTATTGCTGAAACTTATTTTGATGATCAGGCTATTATCTCCGACTCCATTACCTATCAGTACGCTGGCAACAACGGCTCTCAATACGACTATAATTATATGTTTTATAATAGCGGATATGACTTTAGTATTAGCCCAAACAACTATCCTTACGATTTAACCCGCATGGATATTAAAGCCGATACCGCCAACGTATGGCTTTATGATGGTAGCACCTTTGTTCTATATCAAAAACAAGTGGCCTCTTACCATTCAAATGGGATTGTAGAAGAACATCAGTCTATTGAAGGCCCAGATATTCAAAAAACTGTAAACAGCTTTGATGCACTGGGAATACATATTCAAACAACTTATCTAGAAAGCAATGACGGGGGTGATAATTTTGACACATCCGCTAAAGTGCTCATCACTTACACTGCTCAAAATAAACCTGCCACATATACCGCATATGGCTATGATGCAGGAAACTGGAATTTTGAATTGAAAATAGCTTTTACTTACGATGCTAATAACAACCTCGATAGCTTGAATATATACATGGATAACGGTGGAAGTTTGCAAAATGTGGTTAGTTATGTACACAGTTATTATAACAATAACACCTTAAAAACTGTGATTGGATATCAGTTCGATGGAACTACACTCCAGCCCGAAGTTAAAGATAGTTTCGCTTACAATAGTACAGATTTCTTTACTACGCTTATTGAATCCTACCCAAATATGGTAGGAGGCTGGGATGATACCTATATCTTGAGCAAAACCCTTAATACTCAAAACCTGCCTGATACTTTTAGAGTGCTCGTAAATGACGGCCTTAACAATTGGATCAAAGTTGCTGAACATTCCTATACTTATGATGCTAATGGCAACATCATTACGGAAACTGGTTATGAAGATAATTTGGGTTCGGGTAATCTACTTTTACTATATACCGCAAAATATTATTATGAAGATTATGACGACCTTTCTTCTGTAGGAGAAATGAATGGTAATACTGCTCAGGTACGTGTATTCCCTAACCCTGCTGAAAACAATCTGCACATAGAGGTTAATGAAGAATTCACACAAGGGGTACGTATCCAAATCTACAATCTTGCTGGTCAGTTGATGCAACAAGTTAATTTCTCTGGCAATACTGGTAAAACTATCACACTGCCAGTTCAGGATTTAACTCCTTCTATGTACTTATTACAAGTTCAAAATCATAAAGGACAGAATCTGCACACACAGCAGTTTATTAAAAAATAAATCTTCGTAATAAGATACACCATTAAAAGGTCTGGAAATTTTCCAGGCCTTTTTTAGTATGTACTGGCATGGTTTTATTGCTTGGAAATAAAATAATAAAACACAAACTATGGCACTCTCTAAATTTACATTCGGTTTGTTTACAGGAATTGTGGCAGGAGTTTTACTTGCCCCCGACAAAGGAAGTGTAACTAGACGAAAAATATCTACAACCATTCAACAATGTAAAAACGACCTAGATAAACTCCTGTGCAATGAATCTCCTATAGAGCAATTTAAACACCTACTCTCAACTCCTATTGAAGGTATGGATGAAACAGTAAGGATGCGTCTGCTAACGGTATTAAACGATCTCTAACCAAGTTCAAAAGTAGTTACACCAAACACTTTCTCCATTTTAATATCTGGCAAACCTCGATTATACATTCTGGCAGTTTCAAAAACCGGAGTCATCTGCCATTGGGTTACCCATTTCACTGCTTCTGTATTGGGTTCGGGAATATCCAAATAAACCAGACTTTCTGCAGGTAGTGTGGCAACAGCAGCTGTAAATAATGCTTGTGCTATGGATAAATTATCTGCAAATAAAGGCCCTGTTTTATAACCTTCCACACAACGACGAACGACTATATAGCCTTGTAAACCCTGAGTACCTCTATATCCCAGTGCAATACTTTCAGGCTGTGTAATCCACGATTGCAGGAAATGGGCCCTGACTGCAGGAAAACATTGCCTATCGTAAGCGAGAATATCTTCCAGACTTACCTGTCCAAGGGGTAAAATATGTGATGAATCTGACCACTCAGCAATATGCCTGCAGGCAAATCTGATGTTGTTATAGGCAAACTGAAAGCCACTCTTTTTATAGTTTTCCTGTTGGGCCACTACACCATCTAAACCAATATTTCTTCCAGCTAAATACTGCATGGCCTGTTGCCATAATTGTATGCCCAGCCCTTTTCCCCGATATTCCGGACGCATGATATATAATCCTAAAAAACCAAACCGAGCGTCGTAGGCAACAGAAGATATACAACCCACAATTTCCTCATGATGCATCATACCCCAGAAACCATTTGGATCTGCATCATAAAATAGAGAGGCATCTTGCAGTCCAGGATTCCAACCTTCCTCTTTTGCTAGAGCTATCATCGCCTCTACCTCCCGGCGGTTTAGATTTCTTATTGGTAACATCATATCACATAGGTTATAAAAAAAGCATTTATGCTGATTGCAGCAGAGCGTCTGTCATCAAAATACATAAAAAATCAAATACCTCATATCCATCCATGTGAGTAGAGGTCGGCTATATGCAGGAAAGCCGCATACTTAACTTTATTTTTCCTTAATATCCACCTCCACATGTTATATTTGCTTTTAAAATTGTATCTGGATGAAGGTTGTCATTTTTGCGGGAGGGCGCGGTACACGAATCGCAGAGGAATCATCTCTTCGCCCTAAACCCATGATCGAAATTGGAGGGAAACCTATTCTTTGGCATATTATGAAAATATATGCATCCTATGGGTTTTCAGAATTTATCATATGCCTCGGATATAAAGGCTGGATGATCAAAGAATATTTTGCGAATTACTTCCTGCATAATGCGGATATTACCGTAGATATGTCCCAAAATTCAATCCAGGTACATCAAAATTATGCAGAGCCCTTTAAAGTGTCATTAATAGACACAGGTCTGGATACCATGACGGCAGGAAGGTTAAAACGAATACTCCCCTATACAGATAACAAGCCTTTTATGCTTACTTATGGGGATGGGGTTAGTAATGTAGATATCCATAAGCTGCTGGCTTTCCATAAAGAGTCTAAAAGCATTTGTACCATGACAGCTATTCAGGCTACTAGTCGTTTTGGAGTACTCAGTATGGACAACAGTGGTAAAATTTTAAGTTTTGAAGAAAAACCGGCAGATTCTGGTACATGGATTAACGGAGGTTTTTTTGTGGTAGAACCAGAAATTCGTAATTACCTAACGGATGATGCGGATGAAATCATGTGGGAACGTCAGCCCATGAACGATTTAGCTCGGGATGGAAAAATTGCAGCTTACAAACACCACGGATTTTGGAAATGTATGGATACACTCCGTGATAAAGAGGATTTAGAATATTTGTGGGAACACAACCCGCAATGGAAAATCTGGTAATCAATTTAATTTAATTGCTTTCATGTACGCTTTATTAAAAGAGGCTTTCCAAGGTAAGAGAGTTTTTTTAACAGGACATACGGGGTTTAAAGGAGCCTGGATGTTGTTGATGTTAAAAGAATTAGGTGCTGAAGTCAAAGGATTTTCTCTGCCCCCAGAAAACAACAGTGATTTATACAATGCTTTGTCTGGCGATAAACTATGTTATGCATCTGTACTTGGCGACATTCGTAATTTTGAGCTTCTCCGAGGCGAAATAGTTCGTTTTCAGCCACATTATATATTTCATCTGGCAGCCCAATCCTTAGTGCGAAGAAGTTACAGCACTCCTCTGGAAACATTTATGGTAAACACCATCGGTACGGCGCATATTCTGGAGGCACTGAGAGGAGTTCCCTTTCCGATTACGACTGTCATCGTGACTACAGATAAAGTATATGAAAACCCGGAGCGAGGGGTTCCTTTTACCGAAGAGGATAAACTGGGCGGTTATGACCCCTATTCTGCCAGTAAAGCGGCTGCAGAAATTGTAACAGATTCTTACAGGCGTTCATTTTTCCATCCAGAACAATATAGCACCCACCAAAAAGCCATAGCCGCCGCACGCGCTGGCAATGTAATTGGTGGAGGAGATTATGCAGAAGACCGTATTGTGCCCGATATCATTAGAGCTATCGAATCCAATACTATGGTAAAGCTCCGCAACCCGCAGTCTGTACGCCCCTGGCAGCATGTATTAGAGCCGCTCTTTGCCTATCTGTTACTAGCTGCAAAATTGGATACCGACCCACTTCGTTATAGTGGTGCCTATAATTTTGGTCCGGAACATCATGATCAAAAAACCGTAGAAGAACTTACACAGATTTTTCTGCAAGCCTATGGGAAGGAAGGATTATATCAAAATGATACACAAACCAACCATCCGCATGAAGCTGGCCTGCTATTACTAGACAGTACCCGCGCTCAAGATGTACTGAACTGGCACCCTAAACTTAATGCAGCATCTGCAATTTATTGGACAGCCGAATGGTATGCTGACAAAACCACTTCTGCTCTAGATAAGTGTAAAAACCAGATTCAGAAATATCTTGAGTTATAATATCTAGATAGCTAGTAAGTTGCGTAGATTTAGAAATATGTCTATCCTGCATTTGGCAACAAAATAAATTTCGCATGCATTCATTACAACCTTTATCATTATCTGGAGCCTATGTGTTAACGCTGCCTGCATTTGAAGACCGCAGGGGGCGTTTTATAAAATCTTTTCAGCAATCGTTATGGGAAAAAGAAGGTATTCGATTTGAGCTAAAAGAAAGCTATTTCTCATTTTCCGCTCAACATGTCATTAGAGGCATGCATTTCCAAACACCACCTCATCATCATGCAAAAATCGTTTTTTGTCCTGCCGGAGCAATTATAGATGTCATTGTAGATTTGCGAAAAGGTTCCGTTACTTATGGCCAGTATGCTGCTGTAGAGCTTAGCGGTCATAATCATAAAGCCATTTATATTCCTGAAGGTTTTGCACATGGATTTTTATCTCTTCAAGACGATTCCATTACTTATTATTTAGTGTCCTCTGAATATAGTCCTGCGCATGATACCGGCATCTTATATAATAGCTTTGGATATAATTGGGCTGTAGATCAACCTATTCTTTCCGAAAGAGATCTAAGTTTTCCTGATTTAGCCTCATTTCAAAGCCCTTTTCTATAAACTGTGGATTTTTTCCGATGATGAACTCTATAATGTTTACTAACTTGCACCATTAAATTTATTTTAAGCACAATTAAGACTGGCACCCCATGCTAAAAGTTGGTGTTTTTGGCGCAGGTCATCTTGGGAAAATCCACATACAACAATGGAAAGAAATTCCAGGGGTTGTACTGGTAGGATTTTATGATCCAGACGATAACCAAGCTGCATTAACCATTGCGCAATATCAGATCCCGCGATTTCATGATTCGCGGGAATTGATTCGTGCTGTTGATATCGTTGATATCGTTGCCCCTACTACGGCTCATTTTGAAATTGCCAAAGAGTGTTTGTTAGAGGCTAAGCATTTATTTATCGAAAAACCGCTTACGCATACCTTAGAAGAAGCCAGAGAACTGGTTAAACTCGTTCAGGAAGCGAACGTCAAATGCCAAGTGGGGCATGTGGAGCGATATAATCCTGCACTACTTGCCCTGGGCGATCAGCCGCTAAACCCCATGTTTATTGAAGCTCATCGTCTTGCGCAATTTAATCCCAGAGGTACAGATGTAGCTGTTATCCTTGATCTGATGATTCACGATATTGATATTGTGCTCCATCTTGTACAATCAGAAGTAAAACGTATTTCAGCCAGTGGCGTAGCTGTATTAAGTGAAACAGCTGATATTGCCAATGCAAGAATTGAGTTTGATAATGGATGTGTGGCAAATCTCACATCCAGCAGAATCTCACTGAAGAAAATGCGTAAAATGCGTCTGTTTCAACGTGATGCCTATATAGGTATTGATTTCCTCAATAAGAATACAGAAGTAATTCGCATGAAAGAAGATGGTGCTGCTCCGGGTAAAATGGATTTTCCTTTGGAACTGGCAGATGGTTCACAAAAAATCATTTCTGTACAAATGCCTGAAGTGGTGGAAGGCAATGCTATACGCAGCGAATTATCTGAGTTTGTAGATACTGTACTTCACGATAAGCCCGTTCGTATTAGCGTGTACGATGGTTATCGAGCCATGGATGTTGCCCACCAAATACTAAAAAAGATGAGCCTGCACCATGAAATGCATCAGGATGAATAGTAGCATACAGGCTTGACGTTTCATAAAAAAACATAGTCACCCAATGTACAATTGTATTAAACTCATCCTATTTCTATGTTGCTTTCCTGCAATGTTTTCTTCGTGGAGCTGTAATCTTATCAATCCAGAAGAGACCATACCTACCTATGTGCGTATCGATTCATTCCATTTTACCCCTACACCCAACACGGGTACTATTTCTCAAAACATTACCAGTGCATGGGTATATTTCAATAACCAAACGGTAGGCACCTTTGATCTGCCTGCTGTCATTCCCATCATAGCTAAAGAACCAGGCACATTGACGGTAATGCCGGGAGTAGATTATAGTGGATTACAAAGCGTTCAGGTGATTTATCCTTATTTCACCTTCGATACATTTTCGTTTAACCCACAACCCGGACAAGAGCTCCATTTTATACCTAATACCCATTATATTGCAGATACACAGTTAAATATTCTACAGGAAGACTTTGAATTTGGAAATTCATTTGTCATATATACAGGAGATACTTTACGCGCTGTAACAGACCCATCCAAAGTCTTTGAAGGAAATCGCTCTGGAGAGGTGAGGCTAGATACACTTGACTATGCAGAACACATTCTCAATGTAGCCTTTACCGTTGCCGGTACGGAAGCTTTTGTAGAAATGAATTATAACGCTTCTGCCAATATTCGAATGGAGGTAGGTCTGCAAACAATCAATCAAACCGGACAACTATTTATCAATTACCTTTTTGGCTTAAAGCCTAAAGAAGGCTGGCAAAAAGTATATATTGGCCTGCAGGAGTTTTTAGCTGTTTATACTAACAAACAATACCGATTAGTTATTAAAACAATTGCAGATGATCCTGCCGGCGGCACTCTTCTTTTAGATAACATTAAAATTATTAGCAAAAAATAATCCATGCGGCTCCCTAAAGAGAAAAGAAAAGCTATATGGAGGCTTGTAGGCATTGATTATCTCACTGCAGTTGTAGCCTGGCTTATTTTTTGGCCTTACAGACAACAATTGCTCGGGAACGAGCTGAAGGATCTCATACATGTTAAAGACTTCGCCGTTGCTTTTTTATTTATCCCTGCAGGATGGCTGTTCTTATATTTAATGGCGGGAACATATTTTGATATATACCGTAAATCCCGACTCAATGAAGTAAACCGTACACTGATTACTTGTATCATTGGCTGCGTTACGGTAGCGCTCTACGCATTTGCCAATGATGCCAATGATTATTCTTACTTTATTAAAATGACAGGTCGATACCTGCTCATTCATACCTTATGTACGCTTAGTGCCCGCATTATTGTCCTCAATCTTGCTAAAAGAAAATTAAAAAAAGGGAAGGTTGGTTATAAAACCCTGATAGTGGGCAGTAATGAAAAAGCAGAAAGCTTATACCAACGCCTTACAAAAGGTACGCGTGTACATGGCAATATCTTTATCGGGTTTGTTTCGCTCGAGGATAATGCCTCACATATGATGAGCCAGTATCTTCCCGAACTGGGTAGTGTAGAAAAGTTGGAAAGGATTATCGATAAACATCAGATCGAAGAGGTGATCATCGCTGTGGACACCCACGATCATGATCTATTAGAAAACCTGCTCACACGACTTTCATACCGACCGGTAGTAGTAAAGCTGTTGCCTGACTTATATGATATCATTGCAGGATCGGTAAAAACCAGTGATGTGTACGATGCTGTGCTTATTCATATTCACCCAGAGCTCATGCCTGATTGGCAAAGGGTTTGTAAAAGATTTATTGATATAGTTGCCTCGCTTTCTGCGCTTATTATACTTTCTCCTTTATACTTACTGGCAGCCATACGTGTAAAACGGTCTTCAGAAGGACCTATCATTTATAGTCAAAAGAGAATCGGGAAATATGGTAAGCCTTTTAGAATTTATAAGTTCAGATCTATGTACTTATATGCGGAGAAAGAAGGTCCCTCACTCTCCAGCGACAACGACCCTCGAATTACTCCATGGGGAAAAATTATGCGTAAATGGCGGATTGATGAATTACCTCAATTTGTGAATATTCTCAGAGGAGATATGTCATTAGTTGGTCCGAGACCCGAGCGTAAATATTTTATCGATATCATCACTCAAACCCATCCGCATTATAAATATTTACACAAAGTAAAGCCAGGTATTACCTCGTGGGGTATGGTGCAATTTGGGTATGCAGAAAACGTAGAAGAAATGATCGAGCGTATGAAGTATGATCTGCTTTATATAGAAAACTGTTCGCTGGCGCTTGACATCAAAATTATGTTTTATACCCTGATTGTTATTTTCCAGGGAAGAGGGAAATAAGCATACCATCCCTCCTTTTGCCCTAAGCATTGCACAGTCTAAATAAAAAATGATTTACTAGTATGTTAGGAGGCGAGTAAATAAAGCAAGTCAAATTAATATTCCTCCTTCCGCCATGCCTAGTTGTGTTCAGATCTATTATTCCTCATAGTTCAGGCAAAAGGAGAAAAAACAACCCTCAAGCTAACCCTAGATTTTTCAAAACGCTATACAAATAGAATGTGGTATAGGATGTAGTCCTTGAATTATTTTTTAGTAATCCTGTTCCAAGTACTTAGGAAGAAGCCTAATGTCATTGTGATGATCCCTAACCATAAAACATTTATATACGGAAAAACCAACGCTTTCATAACTACATAGTCATCTTTCGGATCAGTCTGGCGAATCATGAGATCAATAGCGCCTGTTTCAGGATTCACTTTTACAAAGCGCACAAACATCCCTGCTTCTCTCAATGTATCTTCTTGGAAAGATTCATATTTATTTTCTCTAATCACATAAGCAGGCTTCAGTATAGCTTGTTTACCCATCATATCGTACCATTCTAGTCTAGCTTTTACAGAAATATCGCCATTGGGATCAGAGGGCAATTGTGCGTCTTCAAAATCCTTAAATACGATATACGAAGAACTAAAGAAGATGCTATCTCCTTTTTGCACGGTATATTTCTTATAATTGGTGGTATCGCTTTTATGAGTGGGATCCAACGCCTTTGTGATATAGGTAAAAATGTCTTTATGCAAATAATGTTTTGCGTCCGGATTTGCAATAAGTCCTTGCTGACCTTTGGGATTAACAAATGCATCGGGATATAGCACAAATGATTCTAGGATATTGCCGGAAGTGGAATCTATACGCTGAAACAATACACGATAAAAAGTGCGGGGGTCTTCAGCAGAAGTTGAATCTCCAAGATACGTCACATTATACGCCCCCATTACCACAGGTGTATTCAAAAACAAAATGGTATTTTCCATACTTTCCCTGATATTATCCTGTGGATTTTCTTTTCCAAAATCCATAGAGATTCCCAGCGTATTGATAGAGATTACTTCTTTATTGTAGGAGGACAATAATATACCCAACAGCATCATTCCGAAACCCAGGTGAGTCAATGCTGCTCCTGATTTTTTCAGCTTCTTTTGCACCACTACCATGTAATAAATCATGGCCACTATAGTATAAACAGAAGAGAACAGAAGCAGAATATACTGCACGCCTCCTATCTGTTGAGAAAATGCAATTATTACCGTTACAATGGCAGCAATGAGTCCAGTAGTAAGTAGACGTTTTCTAACCAGCTGCTTATCGCTTTTCTTAAAGCGAAAGAATAAGATGGTTGCGGTAAGTAATGCTATTGTTATAGCTACCCATATTTGGATGTTATTATAGTGTTCAATAGGATCAATGGGTGGAGCTATTTCTTTTCCGGTAATCCATTTTGCCAGAGGTGCCCATACTGGAATAGAAGTACTAATGGAAATCTGTACTGCTGCAAGCAGGAGGATAAAGGAACCAATAAACATCCAAAACTCACGAGAGTCAAGGCTTTCTTCCTCTTTCACTCTGGGGAATGATTTCCAACGATAGATTATCCACCCAATAGAAAGTAGTAATAATACTAAAATTACAATCAGTAAGTGCCAATAGAGCGAACTTCCTTCTCCGGTAAATGAGTGTACCGAGGTATCACCCAGAATTCCTGTACGAGTCAGGAAAGTAGAATACCAAACTAATAGATAAGTAAGAGTCAGCAGGATCATTGTGATAGGTAATGATCTTCCTGTAGCATTAAAGACAATCAGGGTATGCAATCCAGCCACTAGGGTTAACCAAGGCACCAATGAGGCATTTTCCACCGGATCCCATGCCCAGTAACCACCGAATGTAAGAGATTCATATGCCCATGCACCTCCCATCATTATGCCTAAGCCTAAGGCTCCTCCAGCAAATAAAGACCAGATCCTTGCCGGGCGTACCCAAGCTTTATATTCGCCTTCCCATAAAGCTGCAATGGCATAAGCAAAAGGAACTAATGTGGATGCAAAACCTAAGAATAACACTGGAGGGTGAATGGTCATCCAATAGTTTTGGAGTAATGGGTTTAAACCATTGCCATCTGTAATCAGATTTAAGTAATCGGCACGTGCAAATATGGGTGCGTTGTGCATTTTCTCTCTGAGCAAAATAAATGGTGAGCTACCAATCTTAACTTCAGGAGACAAGTAATAACCTAAGATCATTGTAGCTAATGCTACTTCTACCAGCGCAATTACCATCATTACACGAGCCTCCATTTTGCCAGAAGTGCGCATCACAATTAAGCCTAGTATGGCATGCCAAAACGACCAGAGCATAAAACTTCCTTCCTGTCCTTCCCAGAAGCACGATAAAAGGTATTTAAATGGTAAAGCTTTAGATGAGTGTTCCCAAGCGTAGTTATATTCAAATAGATGATGCGTAATGATGTAATATAAGGTAGCAAAAAGACCTATAACAGATAGTGCATGCAGGATAAAGCCTGTTCTTCCCAGATATTTCCAAGTATGTGGTCCCTGACTTGTTAACCCATTGTTTTCACGAGCTGCACGACTGTAACAGAAAAAACTGAACAATGTGGCTACAAATGAAAAAGCAGCTAAGAACTGTCCGATTTGTCCGGGAAGTAATTGTTCACCCAAAAATTGTGTATCCAAGGCTATTGTTTAATACTGTTTGAGATTTGTTTTATCCTGATGTTCCAATGGCGATTTCCTCGTTTTTATACTTGGAAGGGCATTTCATTTGGATTTTTTTACAACGGAAGGTTTCCCCCTCCATATAGCCGGTCATGACTATTTGCTCAGACCTTTCAATATCAGTGGGTTTAGCTCCATTAAAAATTACTTTATTGATGTTACCAGCTTTATCCTTTACATAAAAACTAAAGTAGTTGGGATCATTTACCGGATCATACACCATGTCCATATCTTTTTCCAGATAACCAATTACATGAAACTCTTTTCCTTGCTCTCGAGCTGCAGAACGAAATGTTTCGTATGTACTGAAATCCCCAAACTTAATCACAATCATACACACCGAAGCCGCGACTAAAAGCAGGATAATGATGTGTGTCTTTTTCATAGCTATGCAATTTTATGGATGATACGGTATTATATTAAAAGCAAGCAAAAAATACCGGGGTAAGTTTCTGAGGTGCAAAGTTAGGATGAAAACTGCTTGCATGCTTACTATTTACAGTAATACCCTTATTTTTTATGATTATAATAGGGAAAAGGATACATATCATACAGCAAAAAATACATGTTCTTTATTTCCGGTTTTTAAGACTCAAATCAAGTTCATAGTTTTGTTAGCTAAATCTTTAAATATGGCTGTTGACCTTTCCCAATTTGATCCGAATTCTGTCGGACTTAAATCAAATAATATTTTTGGACTACCCTTCGAAGAAGAGGATGCAGCGTTGATTTTATATCCTGTACCCTGGGAGGTTACTACTTCCTACCGTGGAGGCACATCTCGTGGCCCGGAAGACATATTTGAAGCTTCTCTGCAGGTAGATCTTTTTGACCCTGATTATAAAGATGCATGGAAAAAAGGATACTATATGATACCTGTAGATGGCGGAATAAAAAAACAGAGTGATTATTTGCGTCAATGTGCAGAACTCATTATTTCCCATTTAGAAGAAGGGGGTGTGGTGGCTGAAAATGAGCAACTTTCACAAAAATTAAATGAAGTAAACGAAGGTGGTATCATGCTATACAAACGTGTATATGACGTGATGAAAAACGCATTGCTTGCCGGTAAAAAAACAGGATTGGTAGGAGGAGATCACAGCACACCACTCGGCTATATTAAAGCACTTTCTGAAATACATCCTGAATTTGGAATCTTACAGATTGACGCTCATGCTGATTTAAGAAAAGCATATGAAGGATTTACTTATTCACATGCCTCTATTATGTACAATGTAATGACTGAAATTCCAGAAGTGCAGAAATTAGTGCAGGTAGGCATTCGTGATTATTGCGATGAAGAAATACAGTTTATGGAGCAACACAAAAATCGCATTACTACTTTCTTTGATAAAGATATAAAAGCTCGTATGTATGAAGGGGAAACTTGGAAATCTGTATGTGAAGATATTGTGGCCAAGTTGCCTCAGAAAGTTTACATCAGCTTTGATATAGATGGCTTAGACCCCAAGCTTTGTCCTAACACTGGTACACCTGTACCCGGAGGTTTTGAAATGGAGCAGATTTTCTATTTATTTTCTGTATTAAAAGCTAGTGGACGTAAACTGATAGGTTTTGATCTTAATGAAGTAAGTGCTGGCGAAGGCGATAGAGATGGCATTGATGCCATTGCTGGCGCACGAGTGTTATATAAGCTTTGCAATCTGATGATTACTGCTTCATAAATTCTAAATCTTCAGCTTTCAGATTGGATGCACATTAACTCATACATCCAGTTGTAACACCATTACACCATTCATTATTCCCCTTAAAAAAACACCCACAGCATCATACTGTGGGTGTTTTTTTAAAGGAATTTCTATATAGTTACTCTGACTAAGCCTATCTCAACAATGTGACATTACCTTCATAACGTTCTTTCTGGCCATTTTTCAGATGTACTTCAATCAGGTAAACATATACACCAGAAGGTTGATCCTGACCATTAAATCTACCATCCCAGCCACGACCATCGATTCTGTCGGTTTTGAATACTAATTGACCCCAGCGATTAAATACCTGCATATTGAAGCCAACAATACCTTCAGATAATAATTGGCGAGGCAGGAAGTAATCGTTCATACCATCTTGATTAGGAGTAAACACATTAGGGATATCGATATAACAATCCTTAAATACTTCGATGCTATCAGATGCCGAACAAGTATTCAAGGTCACAGTAGCTGTATAGATACCAGGATGTCTTACGGCAATATAAGAAGTAGTAGCTCCAGTATTCCAGCGCCAGCTAGCAGGAGCAGAAGCATTTTTATAATCGCCCAATATCAGTGGTTCGCCATTAGGACACATAGTAGTATCACGTCCAAGATCAATTCTTGGGAATGGATGAATAATAATATCCTTTTTAGCTTCAGCATCAGGGCAATTTCTATAAGTGGCTGTTAATAAAACTTGGTAGTTACCTGGAGCATCATACGCATGTGTAATCATATCATCAGGTGTATTAGGAAGGACTGTACCATCTCCAAAGTTCCAGCTTATAGAAGTCATACCAGTCTGAAGATATTCTCCGGAGAAAGTAATTCCCTGGCCTTCACAAAGGGTGCTGTCTGTAATGTATATCATTGCATGCGGAATAGTATCAACCACAATTACGTGTGTAGCTGTATCGCTACAGGGTATCAGATCTGTTACAATTAAGGTAACCACATATTCACCGGGTGCATCGTATTTGTGAGTAGGATTGGACATGGTAGAAGTATTACCATCTCCAAAACTCCAGAAGTAAGTTAGGTTTGTACCAATTGATTTATCTGTGAATTGTATGTTCTCTCCATGACAAACACTATCATCACTTACTTCAAAGATAGCATCAATAGGGTGCATCGTATTTATATTTTCAAATGTCGAGTCTTCGCAATAACCATTGGTAATATAGAGTTTAACCAAATACGATCCCTGGTTTTTATAGATATGAATGGGATTGACCACTGTATCTTCTGTGCCATCTCCAAAGTTCCATATATTAAATGGATTATCTAGAGAAGTATTGGTAAGTATAAGGGTATCTTCCGTACAACCCAGTTTAAGGTCATATGTAAACTGTGCCACTAAAGGAGGATTATTTAGGACAATAGGTCCAAATGGTCCTGTAAAGCACATATTTTCATTATAGATGTATATACTATCGTATGTCCCTGCCCCCAGATAGGGTATAGTATAATAACCTTCCATGGTAGAAATGACGGTATCCAAAGGCATTTGGGTACCATTTGCCTTATATCGAATATAATAGGTAACACCTGAATCTAATCCAAAGAAAGTAATGCCACCATCCTGTGCTCCACAAACAGATGGATTCTGAATAGGTTCTGGTAAAGTGGGATCGCCTGGATTAAGGAGTTGCGCGGGAGGACCTCCCCCTAATTCAACATGTACCGTGTCTCTTAAAGTATCTTGACATACTGTAGCCATAGCCACATAGAACGTATTAGTTGTAGGGGTTACAGTAACTGAAGTTCCGGTACCTAAATAAGTAGTTCCGTTTTCGTACCAGCTAATAGGAGCATTAGCACTAGGAATAGGAGCATAAGGTATAGGAGTAATAGTATAAGTGGTTGCGCTGGTAGGAGTGTACCGTTGCGCATCTTTATATGCCGTCCATATATTAGGATAATTTCTGCCTGGAGTAGTAAATGCTATGGTGCCAGCCGCATTTTGTACCCCTTGAATTGCCGCACCACCATTCCATCCCGGACAGTTGGGAGCATTGGCAATATGCATTTCAATCTCATTCGTTGTTTCATAAAGGATAAGCTGGAAAGATGTAGCTAATGCCGTACAAGAGTACATAGAGGCATCACAAAATGATACTACAAACTTTCTGTTGGGTGCTGTTCCCACAGTAGAATAATCTACAGTACCAGTAGTACCAGGCAGAATGTCAGAATAAAAACACATAATTGAGTTTAATACATTGGCATTGCCAGGTATTCCGGTTCCTATAGCCCATGGAGAATAACCTCCTGCCTGCGCAGTATTAAACTTAATATACCCGTTCTGAGATACTATACAGTTAGTATAAGTATTACCAAAGAAGGTAAAGTTAAATCCAATTGGTACAACAGATGAATAAGAATCGTCTGACGAAGGGAATGTAATAAACGTAGGCGTACGACCCATAGTGATCGCATGCAGGTCAGCAGAGGCATCCGGACAAACTGTCGTATCCGGTGTGGTGATATCAACTTGGGCTTGTGTTGTCTTAGCACAAACAACCAGAAGACATGCAGTAATAATAATAAAACGTCGAAGTATATTCATAACTGCAAGGATTGTAATTGCTTATAGTAATGAGGTTTAAACTAAAGCACTAAGATAATATTTCTTTGTTAAATCATCTAATATTTTACAAAAAGAAAATTACATCAGTCTTTTTCTAAAGTCTTTAGTAAATCTCTTAATCTAGCTGCCTCCATGAAATCCAAATTCTTAGCAGCTTTTTCCATAGCCTTTTTCGTTTGGCTGATCAATCTTTTTTTATCTGCCAAACTATATGTAGCAACATCTTCTTCAGCTGCTAACGGACTTTGATTGTCTTGAGTGGCATATGGATGACTGGCATCATACCCCTTAATGTCCAGTACTGAAGTTTGCAGCATGATTTCTTCTATGGATTTCCGAACAGTTCGGGGGGTTATACCATGCTCCATATTATATTGGATTTGCTTTTCTCTCCTTCTCTGAGTTTCATCTATAGTCCGTTGCATACTGTCTGTAATTTTATCTGCATAAAATATCACTAACCCATCTGCATTACGAGCCGCTCTACCCGCCATTTGCGTGAGCGATCGCTCATCTCTTAAAAATCCTTCTTTATCTGCATCTAAAATTGCCATCAGAGATACTTCCGGTAGATCTAACCCTTCTCTTAATAAATTGACTCCTACGAGTACATCAATCACACCTAAACGTAGATCTCTCAAAATCTCCACTCTCTCCAGCGTATCTATTTCTGAATGTATATACCTCGATTTCACTTCTATCCTTTGCAGGTATTTATCCATTTCTTCAGCCATTCTTTTAGTAAGCGTAGTTACCAGCACCCTATCGCCTTTCTTTACTCGTTTATCTATTTCATCCAGCAAATCGTCAATCTGATTTATGGATGGCCTAACTTCTATAATGGGATCCAATAATCCTGTAGGACGAACAATCTGCTCAACCACTACACCACCGCATTGTTCTAGTTCATATTTTCCGGGAGTGGCGCTTACAAAAATCACTTGATTGAGGAGAGATTCAAATTCTCTAAAATTTAGAGGTCGATTATCTAATGCAGAAGGCAATCTAAAACCATAGCTCACCAAATTGGTCTTTCGCGAACGATCCCCTCCATACATGCCACTAATCTGAGGAATGGTAACGTGACTTTCATCTACCACCAGCAAATAGTCATCTGGGAAATAATCCAATAGACAGAATGGTCGTTCTCCCGGTTTTCTCCGATCTAGAAAGCGAGAATAGTTTTCAATACCACTACAATATCCCAATTCCTGTATCATCTCCAAATCATAGCTCACTCTTTCTCTGATTCGTTGTGCCTCTACATGTTTGCCTTCTGATTTAAAATAGGCTTCTTGTGCAAATGCTTCATCCTGTATTTCACGAATAATTTGCGCCATTTGATCTTGTGGTGCCAAATAAAGATTGGCAGGAAAAATAGCAGCATGATCCATCCGCATAATTCTTTTTCCAGTTTCCGGATCTATGGATTCAATGGTATCAATTTCATCTCCAAAAAAACTTATTCGATAGGCAAAGTCTAAATAAGGCAAATTGATGTCCACTGTATCCCCTTGTACACGGAAACTACCTCTGGTAAAATCTGTAGTGGTACGCTGATATTGTGCTTTTACCAGCTCATGTAAAAAACCATTTCTGGAGATATTATCTCCTACTCGAAACCTAATGATATGATTGGCATATTCTGCTGGATTACCAATACCATAGATACAGGATACAGAAGCTACCACAACTATATCTCTTCTACCACTCAATAAATTGGAGGTAGTTCTTAGTCGTAATTTTTCTAGTTCTTCATTTATAGACAAATCTTTCTCTATATAGGTATTGGTGGTGGGTATGTACGCCTCGGGTTGATAATAATCATAGTACGACACAAAATATTCTACTGCGTTATTTGGAAAAAATTGTCTCAGCTCCCCATACAATTGGGCAACCAGTGTCTTATTGTGTGTGAGTACTAATGTAGGCCGTTGTACTTCCTGAATAACATTGGCTACCGTAAAAGTCTTTCCTGAGCCGGTTACACCCAATAATGTCTGAAATTTTTCCCCTCGTAGAATACCATCAGATAATTGTCTGATAGCTTCAGGCTGGTCGCCTGCCGGCGGATAAGGTTTGTGTATTTGGAACATAGTCCGTGTTTTTTTTCAAATCTCGTAAAAAAAAGACGCAATCATAAGATTGCGCCCTTTTCAAAAATAAGATAAGAATTTGTATTTACTTTCCAGCAGCCATAGCTTCTCGAAGTTGTTTCAGGAAAGTGTTGCTAGCATCTAGTTCTTCAATTTTCACCAAGTATTTTTTCGCTGTATCCCAATCTCTTGTATTATAGTAATATAGGGCAAGATACTGACATGCCTGCATCATAAGACTTTTGTCTTTTTCGCCGGGCATATCCATCCACTTAGTAAAATATGGTACAGAGACACCTGTTTTTGCTTCTTCATCTGATGCGGCTAGTACACGACCCACCCAGAACACTGCTGAGGGCTGGGTACTATCTTTGGCATACATACTTTCAAATGCTTGCTGAGCTACCTCAATTTTTCCACCGTAATAGCTCCAAAAACCCCAATAATAATAGTCTGTAAGTTTGGTATCTGGATTTTCGGCTACAATTTTACCAAACCATTCTCCGGCTTTTGCGTACGCCTCTGCACCTTTTCTTTCACGATAAGCCTCTGCGATCTTACGATAGGTGTCTGCTTTATCGGCACTAGTATCAATTGTAACTGCTTTCTGAAAATAATAATCTGCGGAGTCAGGCATACCATTCAGCAAAACGATACGTCCGTAGTTTAGGTAATCAGAAGGGAATATTTTTTCAGGATGCTGTACGGCAAAATATTTTCTTACATTGTTAAGTGCATTTATCGAGTCTTTTATTTCAAGTTGGCTATAGGCAAGAATACCATAGAATCCTGGTTTAATTATTCCTTTCTGAATTAACTCTTCCATTTTTTGTATGGCAGCGGGATAATCTTTACTGAGGTATAGAATATTGCCGTATTGTATCTGATCTTCCATAGACTGATCAGATAAAGACAAGTATTTTTCAATATTCTGACGAGCAAGATCAAATTTATTTACCCAGAAATATGCATTTGCCAGATCTCTGTAAGGAATTGGGTTTTCTGGATCTGTATCTTTGGCTTTTTGATAGCTTTCCAAGGCAAGCTCATATCTCTTAGCAGCATACCACAATGCACCTATACGTGAATAAGCCAGAGAGTTTTTAGGATCAATAGCAACTGCTTTTTCGTAATTATTCATGGCTTCTCCACCACCACCTTGTATTTTCAGGTAGGCATCGCCTAGTGCAATACGCATATCAATGTGCTCTTTTCTTTCTAAAGCCGTTTTATACCAGTCGATAGCCTGCTGTTTGTTTGTACCTTCAGAATAAGTGATGGCATCAGCAGCATATCGTAAAGGGATCCATTCTTTTTTATTTTTTAATGCCTTGCCAGCAATCATACTAGCAATCCGATCACCTTCAGCAAAGTTTTTTTCTTTATAAGCTACTCTGGCCTGACCCGACATATTAGCAGGGTCATCAGGGTATTTGGAAAAAATGGTCTTCGCCTGGGCTGCATTGTCCATAGCTAATTCTGAAAGCCCGAGGTAATAGTTGGCCAGAGTGCTTCCCGTGGCCATTGGCTCCAGAATTTTTTTAGCTGTTTCATATCGTTCATAACGATACATTTTAATTCCTTCCTCTATGGATTGTGCTTTTACACTCGTAACCATTGTAGCAACAGCTACGATCATGATAAACGCTTGTTTTCTGTTCATAATTCTTCTTTGAAGTATTTTAGCTTTCTGATTCTATTGAATACCTTGTGTGTTTACACCAGCCTCTCTGAATATAATATTCGTACGCAAGGGGAAGAGTCTTGACTGTTTAAATATCAATTGTCCTCTTTCTCTACTCAGGAAGTTTGCAAATCCCGTGCCGGGACCCGGAGTAGTTTCTCTATGGATATAATATAATTTTCTTGTTAGTGGATACCAATCTGGTGCTATATAAGCCTGATAAGGTTGATAATATTTCTCCATATTATCGTTATAAATAGCTGCAATTTTAACAGTTTTTGTGAAAGCAAGTCCTTCCGGATCTTCGTAGTCTGCTGTGTAACTTACTCCCACAAAGCCGAATGATTCCGGATTTCTGGCTACATAGCTTAGTACAGAATCGTTGCTGCCGGCTGAAAAAACATTTTTAGTATCCAGAGTATCTCCTCGTAGTAAGGAGTCCTGAATATATCTAAGTGTACTGGATCCAGCGTGATCAAATACTAGAGTATATTTTCCGGGGTAGCGACCTGAAAGCATTCCACGGAGTTGACTCAGTGTTAGCATTGTATCTTTTGAGCTATTATGCACCACTACCGCAATGGCATCTTTAGCAATTTCCAAGGTAGTAGGTACAATTTTTTTCTGGGCACAATAGGCTTCTTCCTCTGCATTCAATGTACGTGTTATTAAGATCAGGGATGCTGAATCGTTGAGGAAATCATTGATACAGGCAGCCTCATGCTTATAAAATGCTTGGTATCTTATTTCAGGAAAGCTGCTATCAAAGACTTTGAACTGTTCTTCTATGACAGGGCGAAAAGTTTCATCCACTAGAATTCTTGCGGGAGCTTCAGATTCTTTGTTATCCTTGTTCTCATCACTACATGAAATGAGCAGCAATGAAAATAAGAATATGCCAGATAGAGATTTAAGAAAATGCATAGCTTGCAAGTTTAATTATTTGTTTAAAAAATCTGATAACAGCATGCGGTTATGTAACATTAATTTAACACTGCAGAGCGGATGAGGGTTATCCATTTTTGAATGTGTTGTAGCCTCTTAGTATTCTGAATGCTCCATATAAGAGCGTGAGTGTACCCAGTGTATAAGCAACTGCTGATGGAAGTTCAATAGTTCCGAATTGTTTGATATAAAGCAAAAGGAACCCGATAATAAGATAAAATGCACCCATAGCAATATGCATAGTTCCTTTTAGGCGGTTAAAGCTTTTGTCTGATGTCGATCTTTCACGAGAGGTCATAGCAGGTAAAAATAGTTTAATAGCAATACCAAGCTGGTATTGACTTATGGTCTGCTAAGTTACAATCTTGTTTGGTTTAAAACGTGTGAAGAAGTAGATTTCTTACCGTGAGGGGAAAAAAAAGACTGTTTCCAAAAAACAGTCTTAGTAAAGATTCGCTAAAAATTTGCTTATTTTTTCTTTTTAGCTGCGGTTTTCTTCGGTCCTGCATTCTTTTTAGGAGCCGCTTTTTTAGCCGCTGCTTTTTTAGGAGCCGCTTTCTTTGCTGCTGCTTTTTTTGGTGCTGCTTTTTTTGGCGCTGCTTTTTTAGCTGCTGCCTTTTTAGGAGCTGCTTTTTTAGCTGCTGCTTTTTTGGGAGCTGCTTTTTTAGCTGCTGCTTTTTTAGGAGCCGCTTTCTTTGCTGCTGCCTTTTTAGGAGCTGCTTTTTTAGCTGCTGCTTTTTTTGGCGCTGCTTTCTTTGCTGTTGCCATAACTGTGTGAATTTAAGGGTTAAACAAAAAAAAGCGTTTATAAAACAACAACCGGGTGGTTAGACCCCGGCTGTAGCAAATTCTTTAACAGATACTAATGTTTTGGTGCGTGTCTTACGAAACTCAACTACTCCATCCGTGGTAGCATATATGGTAAAGTCTTTTCCAAGACCTACATTATCACCAGGATGGTAAACAGTACCTCTTTGACGCACTATAATATTACCGGAAATTACCGGCTGGCCGCCATATACTTTTACACCCAGGCGTTTGCTTCTGGAATCGCGACCGTTCTTTACACTACCTTCACCTTTTTTATGTGCCATCTTTTTCTCTTATTATTTTACGAATGTACTAAAATATTTTTTATTACGCAATACCGTCTATCTTAATTTTAGTAAGACACTGACGATGTCCGTTTGATTTTTGATACCCTTTTCTGCGTTTTTTCTTAAACACAATTACTTTATCACCTTTTAAGTGTTCCATGATTTCTGCCTGAACTTTTACAGAGGTATTGGTATCAATATCACCTCCATTTATAGTCATCAGTACTTCAGGAAATTCAACTTTATCTCCGGCATTGCCTTGAAGACGGTGTACATACAGCTCCTGACCTTGAGCAACTTTGAATTGCTGACCAGCAATATTAACGATCGCAAACATAACTAACCAAAATATTTCGCGCAAAGGTACAATTGTTTTTTGATTTTTTACAAATAATTTATATCCTCCTCATTATTTCTTTTTTTCGGAGGGCAAACCCTCCCTAACAGGAAGAAATCAAAACAACTTTTCAGCTCAGGAATTTTTATACCCCCCAAAAATCCTTTCTAATTTTTTCATTTTCTATTCTCAACATATAAACATGTGCATCATACTCATGCTATTGCTTTTATTCTATTTGATCTCCATCCACAACAAACTAGTACCTTTGCAAAAAATTTTCACCTGCCATGTCAAAACCTAAAAAGAATACCATTTTCCTGACTGCCTTTTTTATTTTACTTAGTGCGGGGTTTATGACCTATTACTATAAGGTAAGTAAAGAACAACCCAAACAATTACCCATTTACGGAGAAGGTGGCTCACATAAGGTTAGGGATTTTTCTTTTTTAGACCAAGAAGGAAACATCATTACAGGAAAAGATGTGGATGGGAAAATACGTATAGTGGAATACTTTTTTACTACTTGTAAAGGTATCTGTCCTAAAATGAATGAGAATATGAGCTTGGTATATAAAGCTTTCCGTGGGAATCCGGATGTAATTATCCTTTCTCATACAGTTGATCCCAAAAAAGATACTGTAGAAGCTATGAAAGCATATAGCCTCCGTTTTGATGCGGATCCATCTCAATGGCTTTTTTTAACTGGCGACAAGAAGGAGCTTTATGATATGGCACGTTATAGCTACCTAGTAACTGCAGCAGACGATACCGGTGCTGTAGATATTAATGTGGATTTTATTCACACAGACAGGTTCATTCTGGTAGATCGCCTAGGACGCATTCGCGGACAATATGAAGGCACAAATTCCGGTGATGTGCAGCAACTCATTGGAGATATCAAAGAGCTACTAAAGGAAAATGCATAAACCAGTGCCCTCTATGGCTGGGCACTTTTGATCCCCCATTGCTCTAGCACATGACATTTTTGGTATTCAGGATCAATCTTTATATAATATTCATTGATGCGCCTAAGGAGCCATTGTTCAAGATGCAATCCTTGTTTACGATTTAATGCAACCTGTTGAATTTTGCTGTAATCGTCTCTAAGATTTGCTTTGTGAGGTTCACTACGAGTTTTCAGATAAATAATACGGGTTGACTGCTCACCTCTTTCATTTACATACAGTTGCGGAGCTGAGTAATTACCTGGTTTAAGTGTATCCAGCAACATCACCATAGTAGGATCGAGATCGGCTATATCAAGTTCAGAAGATCCCGTTTCTGGATTGATAATCATACCCCCTGTTTGCTTCGCCATTTCATCGGTAGAAAATTTACCAACTGCTTCAGAAAATGACATCTTTTCTGTGAGTAAAACTATTCTGATACTGTCTAGTTTAAGCAAAGCAGCCTCATAATCAGAAGAAGTGCGTTGAGGTCTTACTAAAATATGTCTCAGATCAACTTTTTCACCTTTTCTCTGGATCATTTGGATAATATGATAACCAAAAGTGGTACGGAACACTGGTGATATTTCTCCATTTTGAAGTTTGAAGGCATTGGCCACAAATTCTTTTACAAAGCCACCGTCACGGGTAACATCATTATATCGGCCACCATTATCGCGACTACCAGGATCTTCACTATATATACCAGCCATTACCTCGAAGCTTTTCCCTTCATTCACGATTTGATTTCTGATATCTTCCAGCTTTTTTCGAGCATATTCGTCCATTTCTGGGCTTACCTCAGGATCAATAACAATTTGTCCCAGCTCTACATGTGCTGGATAGAAAGGAAGACTATCTACTGGTACCTGGTCATAGAATGCTTTTACTTCAGCAGGGGTTATTTTGATATTACTCAGGATTTTCGAGCGCATTCTTTCAGCCATCATTTGCTCTTTTATCACTTCCCTATTTTCATCTTTTAGCTGAAAAATCGTTTTCCCAGATATTTCTTCAAGTTTTTCTACAGAGCCAAATTGGCGTGTATAATATCGAATTCTATTTTCTAAAGCACCTTCCACATCTTCATCAGGCACCAGCAGACTATCTCTTTCAGCCTGTTCCACGAGTAATTTTTGCATTACCATATCCAACAGCATCACGCACTTTACACTATCGTGCAAGTTAGGATCCTGCTGTTTAGCCGCATTATACTGTGCTTCAATATCAGATTGAAGGATGATTCTACTTTTTCCTATTACAGCAACAATTTTATCTACTACCTCAGAGGAAGCAACTTCTTGAGCAGTAACAGGTTGCATAGTTTGCAATCCCATAAAAGTTAACCATAACAGACAAAACCTGATTAGGATGTTCATTGGATTCCGGAATAAATTAAGGTTGCAAAAGTAATTGTATTTATCCAGAGCGCATGAATATAGACGGTTTTTAACATTTTACCGTCTTTTTTTGAACAACTTGCCCAATTCTCTTTTATTGTATGCATCTGCTGCTGTAGGGTAAAATGGGTTTTGCAGTGCCCAGTTTTCATAGTCTGGAATAGCTTTGCTATGAAATTCTGTCCATGCATTAAATTCATGAATATTATGTACCTGACCAAGCAGCCATTGATTGTAGGCATCAAAATGACCGGTACGAAGCATTTTATCATGATAGATGAACAAGGTAAAAGGGAACCTTGCAGCATATGTAGTTTGCCATTCCATGACAAAACGAGTGCGAAGCATGGTGAGGTTTTCTACGGTAATACCGTCACTCACTACTGGAGCAAGCTGTAGCATAATCTGACGCACAGCAGTTTCAAAATCTTTGGCGATTTCCGCTCCCACCGATTGCTGTCCATATTTCGGTATTGGCAATGATGAAGTATTTCGATACAGATTTTCGTAGGAAGTTAAAATCAATTTCCTCATTTCTACACTACGCGTAGTGTATTGTTCCAGATTTACAAAGATTTCACCATATAAGAGTACCCATATAGGCTGGCCGGCTTCTGCATACATTTTTGCAGCTTCGTAATAATTAAGATGGTATCCAGGATCATTTTCTATTCCCTGTAACCACGAATCCAACGCATATTCTTTATCTCCAATAGCTTCATAAGACTTACCCAATTCATAATACAGAAGTCCGGAATGTGGAAATTGTGCAATACCTTTTTCCAGAAGGTTTCTGGCTTTTTTGCGTTCTCCTTTTCCTGCCAGAGCAATAGCAGCAATCTGATAAATATGCTCATCTGCCCTTTTTGAGGCAAGTATAGGTGCTATGGTTTCATAGGCTTCATTATAGGAACCCGCAAGATTCAGAGCCTGTGCCAAGTCTCTATACAGAAGTACCATATCTGGCGCTAATTGCAGCGCCTGTCTATATAATACAATTGCTTGTTGTACCCCCCCTTTGGAAAGATATTCTTTCGCCTGGCGGTACATTTGTTCTGCTTCAGGGGTTGGCCATTCTGAGACCTGTGCACGCACCTGCATATGAAAACCAAGTGCTAGGACTGTGCAGCAAATTATACCAATCAGTTTTTGCATAACGTGCAAAACTATTAAGAAATAAGAAATCCCAATGAATTATCTTTCTAAGTGTTACAGAACAGTACAAAGGCTTTTTATAACTGCAGCCAGTCTGATGGCATCGTATATTCTAGGTTCTGTAGCTCCATGTTCCTTCACAGAGTGTTCATGGGAAGTAACGCAACGTTCGCAACCATTTACTGCGGAGACCACCAAGCTGGTAAGTTCAAAAAACTCTTTTCCATTCACAGGGTTCATCATCACACTCATGCGAATTCCGGCAGGCTGTTTTTCGTAATACTCTGACCCTGCCATATAATGTCTAAAGCGATAGAAGATATTATTGACATTCATCACTGCTGTGCAGGCATGTATTTCGGCGATTTCTTGCAGAGTGGCACCTTCTTGTGCTGCCATTTTTTCAAATGATTGAATCAGCACCGTATTTTTTTCATTGATGGCAACTGAAAGAGCCAATAAGGAAGTTTCTTTTTTGGAAAGATTGCTACTACTCAATACACCAGTAACGTTGAGTTTTAAATCACGTAAAAATCTGCTGTCTGCTTCTGCCAAGCGCTCCAATGAAGGGGAGGTATGGTTTGTATCAACTCCCAAAAATTCAAATAAACTCTTTATAGTTTCGTTTTGTGTTATCATCGTTAATTATTTTTAGGTATAAAAAGAGCCTGCTCGGTTTGTAAATGCGAGCAGACTCTATAATAAAATTTAAGCGAATTATACGGTTTCTTTTGCTAATTGCTGCGTAAGAGTTTCCTCTCCTTTGGTCCAGTTACAGGGGCAAAGTTCATCTGTTTGCAAAGCATCCAATACACGAAGTACTTCGCTCACATTTCTACCTACGTTCAGATCATTGATGTTTACCCAACGCACAATACCATCTGGATCTATAATGAAAGTAGCTCTATAAGCAATTTTTTCGTCGTCGTTCAAAATTCCTAATTCTTCAGCTAAGCTTTTTGAGGTATCTGCCACCATTGGGAAGCGAAGATCTTTAAGGTCTTTGTGATCTTTACGCCAAGCCAAGTGTACAAATTCAGAATCTGTAGAAGCACCTAATAAAACGGTGTCGCGATCTTGAAAGTTTTCAAAGTTTTTGTTGAATTCTGCAATTTCTGTAGGACATACAAAAGTGAAATCTTTTGGCCACCAGAACATTACTGCCCATTTACCTTTGATATCCTCGTTGCTAACGTTTTTAAATTCTTTTCCTTTTTCCAGGGAAACGACTGCCTTTTTAGTGAACTCTGGGAAAGGCATGCCAACGGTAATGAAATTTCTGCTCATAAGTCTTATTTTTTTGTCGGTGCAAAGTTCGGAATAATTCAGGCTGACAACAAACGTGTTATTGCGAGTTACTTGGAAATGAATGCGATAAATAGTAGAAATGCAGACAGCATTCAGAAAAAACAATCAAACCAACATTCATAAATAACTGAATTACAATAAACTAAAAGAAATTAAAATTAACATCCAGATTGATCATTCCTGGCTATAGATATTTCTTATGGTCAGTTAATTATTATCTTACGCCCAATTACATTTTTAACCCATCATACCTTGCGATATTTTTTATTTACACTACTTGTTGTTTTTTCTCCTCTCCTTCTTTGTGCTCAATCGCCTACACAAAGCAGCACTACTAAAATTTATAATGAAGAAGGCAAGTTACAGATGACCATTGCTTATAACCCTTCATGTTCTTGCAGGATATATACGGAATATTATACAGATGGGAAGGTCTTTGCCAGAAGAACGTTTAAAGTGGAAGGCAGAAAAGAATTTATTGATGGGGAGGATGTAGATTATTACCATGATGGACGCATTAAACGATTTAAACTATGGGAAAATGCACTTCCTGTAGGCAGAGCATACGAAATACACCCCAATGGGAAACTGGCCTATGAGGAATTTTATGAAGATTCCTATAAGACAGGGACATGGAAATATTACGATAGCATTGGTCAGTTGTATTTAGAGAAAATATTTGCGCCGAAAAAAACTGCATGGAGTAATGATAAGGATGTGGCTACTTATAAGTATTATAAAGCAGGAAAACTGATACGGACTGAAAATCGAGCTGGTAAGGTAATTAGTACAAGTACTACGAATGGGCAGTCAGCACAAAAAATTGACCTACACGATGGTAAGATTTTATTTGAAAAACGTTGTGCTGCTTGTCATAAATATGAAGAAGACAGCTATGGTCCTGCTTTAAAAGGTGTAGCTACAAAAAGAAATAAAGATTGGCTCTATCGTATGATTCATAATGGGCAACAACTAGTGAGTGAAGGAGACCCCATAGCAGTAGCTTTATTTCAGCAATGGAAGAAAAGAGAGCACCCTTCTCAGGAGCGATTAGATCGTCACCAGATTGAAGCTATTATCAAATACCTAAAAGAGAGAGACAATCCTCCAAAAAGCAAGTCTGGAAAGCCGAAAAAGTAATAAGTGTTTTTATTTCCCTTTAAATACCGGAGCTCTTTTTTCAAGAAAAGCAGCCACACCTTCTTTGAAATCATAGGTATTGCCTGCCTGAACCTGTAGATCTTTTTCTCTTGCCAGTTGCTGCTCTAGTGTATGCTGATAAGTTTCGTTTAAAAGCTTTTTCGTTAATGCAAGACCACGAGTAGGCATGGAGGCTAATTGACTTGCCAGTGTCATTGTTTCTTTTTCAAAAGATTCATCAGGATAAACCCGATATATCATACCCATCTGGAAAGCCTCCGTTGCACTTAGTTTATCGCCAGTCATCATTAAAGCAGTTGCACGTTGCATGCCTACAAGTCTCGGTAAAAAATAAGTTCCCGCACTATCAGGTATCAATCCGATTTTACTAAATGCCTGAATAAAACTCGCTGATTCTTTTGCCAAGACGATATCACAAGCCAGAGCAATGTTAGCGCCAGCACCTGCTGCTACACCATTTACTGCAGCAATAACTGGTTTTTCTAGATTCCTGATTTTTAAAATAATAGGATTATAATGATCACTTACAATCTGCTCGAGCGGTGGCCCTTGGGGATCTGTAGCTTCTGCAAGATCCTGTCCGGCACAAAAAGCTTTACCAGAGCCTGTTAACACTACGGCACGGATTTCCTCTTCAGCAGCACATTCATCGAGATAGCCTTGTAACTCCAGCGCCATATCACGATTAAAACTGTTAAACTTATCAGGTCTGTTTAGTGTTAATACAGCAGTTTGGTTTTCTCTGGAAAATAATATTAGCGACATAAACTGTTATTTTTTGACTTCTCGTAATTATTCTTGCTGCCAAAATAAGAATTTCTAAGGGTTATTGGACTGACTATACTGTATAATTTCTTCCGAGCTTAAACCAAACATGGGTGGTGTCTTTACCCCCAGCATATTGAGATAGATGTACAGTTGTGCTCGATGATGAATTTCATGTTCAACCATGCTGCGTAGCCATTTCCATACTTTGATCTGTATGCCTGCAGGTGTGGTGCAAAGACGTTGGAGATCAGCATTGTCAAGGCCATGAAGAATCGCTACCGACTCTTCATGTTTTTCGTAAAAATATTTGAGTACTGCATCATAGCCGTCTGCGAGATCTTTTCCACAACCTGTATAACTACAGGGCCTTCCTACAATTGTTTCTATAAACATATATCGCTCTATAGCTGCAATATGGCGTATTTGATCTGCTATGGTAAACTTACCTGGCATATACGACCAGTCTAAAGCATCTGGAGGCACCACTGTAATAAGCATTTGGGTGCGTTGTCTGATTTTCTCATAATATTGGAGAAAACCCGGGATAGTGGTAATTTCCATGCAAATGTTTTATGGCGAATTAGGTTATTTTCTGCAAACAGGAGCTTTGTAAAAATATATCATCTGGCATTTGTCATGCCCGCTGCTCATTCCAGTAATAACTATCGGGATATATTCTTTCTCCAAAAATAGCCGTCCCTACTCTTACTATGGTTGCTCCCTCTTCAATGGCTATTTCCAGATCTTGGCTCATACCCATAGAAAGCTCTTCCATACATACGTTGGGTAGATGAAGTGCCTTAATTTCATCTCTTAAATTTCTCAGCCGCACAAAGCAAGGGCGAACTAGATATTCTTCCGCACTAAAACGACCGATGGTCATGAGTCCTTTAATGGTAAGTCTATTCAATTTAGCCACTTGTTTTACCAGTTCGATCGCTTTGTCAGGATGAATTCCAAACTTACTTTCCTCGAGGGATGTATTTACCTGAATCAATACATCAATGGTTTTATTTTCATACTCCAGTCTTTGCTGAAGTTTTTCTGCCAAATCCAGTCTATCTATGGAATGAATACAAGCCACATTACATTTCAGCAAGTCTTTAATTTTATTGGTTTGCAAATGTCCAATAAAGTGATTGGTATGGGGTGTATCGAGAAGGTCGTTATATTTTTCTTTGAGCTCCTGCACTTTATTTTCCGCAATAAGTGTATATCCTACTTTCAATGCATATTTTATTCGATCAGGAGAAACTGTTTTAGTTGCCAATAGCAGTTTCACAGACTGAGCATCTCTATTACACCTCTTGCAGGCATGCTCAATTCTCTTTTGTATAACCCTTAAGTTTTCCTGAATAGTATTGAGCTGGGTCATACTATACATTTTTAGGTTTTAGTTCCATCATTCTTTCAGGATGAGCAAGATTATCATAGCCCAATTGCTGGTAAAGAGTTTGAGCATCTAATGTAGAGAGAAGCATTCTTCTTAGCTTCTGAACAAAATCTAGATCCAATATGTATTGTATGAGCTGTTTGGATAACCCTTTTCCTCTATATGGTTTTAATATATACACATCTGCCAGATATCCGAAAATAGTATAGTCCGTAATCAGGCGAGCAAACCCAATTTGTTTATCCCCATCAAACATACCCACACAAAAAGAGTGTTGTAGTGATTTATGTACGGATGCAAGGGATATACCTTTGGCCCAATAACTTTCATGGCATAAAAAATCATGGATGGCTTTGATATCCATACTGCTATAACCTGTTTTAATAACAAAATTGCTCATGAGATTATATTTTCTTGTACCAATCAAAGGCATATTCTGATTACGTACTCCCATCAAAGTGTTATATTCTGGCAAGTAAATACCTTTCAGGCACGCTGTAATTGCACTGTGTCTAGATTGGCATTTTCTAAACTATTCAAAGCAAACTTACAGGAAATCAGTATTTAGGAATCCAAATTCTGGCACAAAACTTTAAGATTGTTATCCAAATTTTTCAATTTCTTAACTACTTTTGCGTGGCAAAATTTTCATTATTATCCTACCCTCCACTTCATAAATAAAGTACCACATGTCTGCAAAACCCAAAATTTGGTTATCGTCTCCACACATGGGAGGCAAAGAACAAGAATATGTCAACGAAGCTTTCGCCACCAACTGGATTGCTCCTTTAGGCCCCCATGTGGATGGTTTTGAGAAAGATTTAGCAAACTACATTGGGAGTGGAATTCATGTAGCAGCTTTGAGTACGGGAACAGCAGCTATTCATTTAGGGTTAATCTTGCTAGGTGTTAAGGCTGGAGATGAGGTATTATGTCAAAGTTTTACCTTTTGTGGTTCGTCTAACCCCATCACCTATATTGGCGCAGTGCCAGTATTTGTGGATAGTGAGCCTGATACCTGGAATATGTCTCCTGAATTTTTGGAGGAAGCCATTAAAGATCGTATATCTAAAGGCAAAAAGCCTGCTGCTATTATTCCGGTTCATTTATACGGCATGCCTGCAAAGATGGAAGAAATATTATCTATTGCAGCCCGATATGAAATCCCGGTACTGGAAGATGCGGCTGAAGCATTAGGTTCTCATATTCATGGGAAAATGTGTGGATCATTTGGGGAAATTGGTTCTTTGTCATTTAACGGAAATAAGATTATCACAACTTCTGGTGGTGGAGCGCTTACTGGAAATGAGCATTATGCTGCAAAAGCGCGTTTTTTAGCTACACAAGCAAGAGATGCTGCTCCCCACTATCAGCATTCTGAAATTGGGTATAACTATAGAATGAGCAATGTTTGTGCAGGTATAGGAAGAGGTCAGATGGAGGTTCTTGCTGACAGAGTCAATCAAAGGCGTGCAGTGTATCAGGCATATTGGGAAAGATATAAAGATACTCCAGGGGTTCAGTTTCTAGCAGAGCCTGAAGGTTATTATAGTAATCGCTGGCTAACTACTATATTAATCAATCCTGAGCAAACAGGTGGTAAAACTCGTGAAACACTTCGTCTTGCCTTGGATGCTGAAAATATTGAAAGTCGTCCGTTATGGAAGCCTATGCATATGCAACCTGTATTTGCAGACACACAATTTTATGGTGATGGCACCTGTGAAAGATTGTTTGAACGTGGGCTCTGCCTGCCTTCGGGATCTAACTTAACTCAAGAAGATCTCCAAAGAATCTTTACAGCAATGGATGCTGTGCTGAAATAAGCTTTAACCACCATAGCCTCCATCTATTTTTATTAGAGGTTATTTACTCAAAGGCAGGAAGTAGCATGTGTTCAAAACGAGGGCAACGAGTATTGTCCTGTGCCCATGGACCCCTTGTTAACTCTCCACGGAGTATAACAGATATTTCCATCCCACCAGTTCCTTGAGCCACTGTGCGTAAAGCAGATGTGGTCATATCATAAGAAATGGTGACAGAATAATTTTTGTAATCCATCTTGAGCGTTGGGATAAAAGCATCGTTCCAGCGATAGAATAAACCTCCATGTAATACAAATATTACCTGTTTGACAGGATCTAAATTTCGCCAGCTGAGCAATGCCCCGCCAATAGTTTCCTGATATACTCCTTGTCTGGTATAATTAAAATGGGTAGTAAGTCCAAAGACAGAGTTCATAGCCCATTGCAAACCAAAGTTTCCACTCCATCGGGTTTTAAGTCTTAGAAAGCTTTCATTTTGGCTAAAAGCCGCCTTAGGCCTGTTTATATGATACGCTGCTGCTCCTAAATAGTAATTAACTTGATTATACTCCCCCAGAGAGCTATTAAAGCTTATCCCCGCACCAATATCCAGATAATCCATAGATACCTGTGTAATATTTTCACCAGAAGGGTTGGAAGGGTTATAAGACCCTTGGGTATATTGGGATGCAAAGCGCATTTTGTTAGGATCCACCGAACGCTGGACATAGCCGGCAGTGAAACCTGCAGAGAAGTATGATTGATGGCGATCTTCGATAGCTTTATTGAAGTTTATGGCGGGATAGACCTGTAAACTATTAAAGCTAATACTACCTGCCCGATCATATGTGGCAGCAAGTCCGAAACTCAGGTAGTCACCTACATCGTTATTAATTCCTATCCTGGTTTCTACAGACGCAAATGCTGTTTGAAACGGGACAGCAATACTGCTCCATTGATTTCGGTAATTCATTACAACCCGATAGTCTCCACTAAAGATTCCTGTTAAGGCAGGATTTCTCAAAACAGAGTTTTCATAAAATTGTGAAAAGTGTATATCCTGTGCATAGATTTTCCCTGATAGGAAGAATATACAACACCATGCTACACATATTTTTATCCAGTAATTCATCTTTAACAAATTTCAATAAGGGATTAGCGGATTAATGAGATATCTCCTTTTAATTGCATAGGCTCACCAGTAGTGCAAACTGCATCTACGATATATACATATACATCTGGGGTTAATGGTGTGCCTTTATAAGTTCCATCCCAACCCTGTAATTCATTGTTTAAGCTTATGTTTTGTGCTTCAAATACAAGTTCTCCCCAGCGATTAAATATCCTAAATCGTTTGACTTCTGAGATACCTTTACCTTGTGGATAAAATCTATCATTATTACCATCTCCGTTGGGTGTAAAAGTATTAGCGAAATATAATGTACTATTGTCGCATTGTACGAATACTGTAACTTCATCATCTGCCATACACCCAAAATCATTAGACACTGTAATCTTATATGTTGTAGTCTGACCCGGAGTTGCTATTGGACTTTGGCAGTCGCTACAATTTAAACTTTCTGCAGGTTCCCAGAGATAGTTATTGGCATTATTAATTACTGCAAAGAGCTGTGCTGAATTGCCGGCAATAATTTTCTGATCGTTACCAGCATTTACATTAGGCATTGGATATACAAACACAGTGATATAAGCAGTATCTGAAAAACAATCACCTTGTTTAATGATTACAGTATATTCAGTAGTAATATCGGGTGTAGCCGTTGGGGTAGCAGAAGTTGGATTATCCAGGCCAGTAGCAGGAGTCCATAAATAACTATCTCCTCCAGCCACTGATAATTTCGTACTTTCTCCTTGACAAATAGTATCTCCATCTCCAATTACAAATGGCTCCATTTGTATTACGGTAATGGTTACCCTATCTGAATCGTGACATCCATTGGCATCTATACCCTTAACGGTATATGTAATATCAGTAGATGGAGCAGCTATCGGATTAGGACAATTGACACAAGAAAGTGCAGTGGAAGGCTCCCAATAATACATTTGCGCTCCAGTAGCAGTAAGCTGAGTAGTTTGTCCCTGACATATAACTACATCAGGACCTGCGTTTACAGGTGGTTGCGGATATAGACTTACTACCACCTCATCTGTATTGGTACAACCATTTGTATCTATACCTGTCACTGTATAGGTTGTAGTTACTGAAGGAGAGGCAATAGGATCGGGACAAGTAGTACATGACAGTCCTGCTGTAGGCTGCCAGCTATAGGAAATAGCACCTGTCACCTGAAGCTGGGTATTATTTAAGCTACATATGGAGACGTCGGGCCCTGCATCCACATCTGGTAATGGATTTACAAACACCGTTACTACAGCCGTATCGCTACACCCAAATGCATCAGATCCTGTAACCACATACGTGGTAGTTGCCGTTGGGCTGGCAGATGGATTACTACAATTCGTACAAGAAAGGCCAGCTGAAGGGCTCCAGATATAGGTGTCTGCTCCAGATGCTTGTAAGTTGGCTGACTGCCCTAAACATATTGTTTGATCAGGAGAAACAGACACATTTGGAATTGCATGCACTGATACCACTACAGAGGCTGTTTGTGAACAGCCATTGGCATCTGTACCTGTCACCACATAGGTTTGATTACTGGTTAGGTTTGCCACAGGATTGGGACAAGTAGTACATGATAGTCCCGTAGAAGGGTCCCATACATAGTCATCAGCGCCGGTAGCTTGCAGCTGTACTGTATTAGCAATACAAACATCATACGGACCACCTCCACTAACAGTAGGCAAAGGATTGACTATAATAGTCACTTGGGTGGTATCTGTACAACCCGCGTTGGCTCCTGCGAGGGAATATGTAGTGGTTACCGTTGGATAAGCAAATGGATTATCACAGTTAGTACATGAGAGGTCGGTAGCTGGTATCCATGAATAAGTATCTGCACCAGTGGCAAGTAATTGCACACTATCCCCCACACATATAGGCCCAGCTCCACTCACACTTACAGTGGGTAATGGCGTAACTGTTACGGTGACCTGTGCTGTATTTTCACAACCCATAGCATCCGTACCCGTTACTGTGTATGTAGTAGTACTTGCTGGAGAAGCAGTAGGATTCTGACAATTTGTGCACGACAGCCCTGTACCAGGTGACCAAACATAGGTATTTGCTCCTGTTGCTGTAAGCTGAATGGATGCTCCTTCACAAATTGTAGAAGAGGAACCAGTATTAATTGTAGGCAAAGGGTGTATCTGAATAGTTACTTCACTGGTATCAGTACAACCATTCACATCTGTACCTACAACCGTGTAAGTTGTAGTAACCGTTGGAGAAGCGATTGGGTTGGGACAGGTAGTACAAGACAAACCGCCTGCTGGAGACCAGGTATATGTTTGTGCACCCGTAGCCTGCAACTGAGCATTAATATTTAAAGACTGACAAAAATCCTGATCGGGACCAGCTGAAACTGTGGGAGGTGTAAAAATGGTTACTGTTTTTACTACAGTATCATAACAATTTAATGCGGTACCCATCACCAAAGTAACAGTATATGTGCCCGGTGAAGCGTACGTATGACTTGGATTATGTATAGAAGCAGTGCCACCATCCCCAAAATCCCAACTCCAAAAGACAACCTGACTTACCGCTGATAAAACCGTATCCATAAAATTTACGGTTCCCGACTGACAAAGATTGTTAGGTGAAAAACTAAAATCGATATCTAATTCTTCTACCCTGATGGTATCAGAACCAATAATAGGTACTACACAAGAAACACCATCACTTAATAACAGCCTGGGTATATATATACCTGGAGAAGTATAGGTGTAAGTATAGGTAGAAGTTGTAGTAGACTGAGTAAAACCGTTGTCCATGTCCCAGATAAGCGTCTGTGTATTGCTATTTTGAGACGAAAATTGAATAGTGAGCGGAGAGCATCCACTCAACGGCGAATAAGATAATGTACCCGTCGGCCCCAACACGGTAACTGTTTTGATAGCAGAATCCCTACAACCTGCACCATTCATGCCTTTAAGTTTTACGGTATATACTCCTGGGAATGTATAAACTGTAGAAGGAGAAAAAATAGAGGAAGAATTTCCATTCCCGAAATCCCAGGTATAGGTAGAGGCTCCAGAAGAAGTATTCGTAAAATTAATAGTAAGGGGTGGACAGGCAGCAAATGTATCACTAGCTATAAAACCTATCTGAATAGTAGAGGCATTGATATAAGCTGTACGAACAAGAGTATCTGTACATGAAGTAGCATCCGTTACTATAAGTCGTACCGTATATGTTCCAGATGAGGTGTACACATGCACTGGATTTGTGGCAGTACTGGTAAAACCATCCCCAAAATCCCAAGCATAAGTGAGGCTAGTTCCTGTAGACGTATTGATAAATGAAATTGTATCTCCGGGACAAACATTGGTATCGCTGGCGGTAAAATTTGCCGTAGGTCTAGTAACCTGAATGTAATTGGTTTTTAAAATAGAATCTCTGCACCCATTTGCATCTTCCACTACTAATCTAACTGAGTATAAACCATTATTTGCATAAACATGTGACGGAGTAGTTTGATTACCTGTAGTTAGATTCGTACCATCCCCAAAGCGCCATATTCTAGAAGTAATAGTTGCGCCATTTCCATTTGACTGATCGGAAAAATTAACTGCAAGTGGAGAACATCCTGAGACAGGTGTTGCTGTAAAATCAGATGCAGGCGCATTGACCGTAATATAATTTGTTTTGATAAAGGTATCCCTGCAATTATGTTGATCTAAAGTGACTAAGGTAACCGTATACACACCTCCTGTATTGTATATATGTGTAGCTACTGGTCCAGCATTGAGACTGTTTGTACCATCTCCAAAATACCAGTTATACCCCACTACTCTATTGCTTGGCTGTACAGATGCTGTAAACTGTACAGATTCTCCTTTACAAAGAACAGTATCATTAGCGGTGAAATTTCCATCTACATCAAATAAGTTGATAGTTTTTTGGTGAGTGGATACACAACCCGAAGGCTGATGAGTAACCGTTAATGTAACCTGATAGTTGCCAAGTGAGCCATATACATGTACCGGATTTTGTAAGCTGGAAGTATTGCCATCGCCAAAATCCCAATCCCATTGTGCTGCTCCGGAAGATGCATCTATAAAGCTTACCTCATGCTTATTGGTACAACTATAGTCCAAATCAAAATCTGCAGAAGGAGGGTTTACCGTAATCATATTGGTGATTACCTCGATATCAGAACAACCACCATTATACACAATAAGAATTACCGTGTATGTACCTTGATTATTATAAGTATGCATGGGATTAGGATCTGTCGACGTACCGCCATCTCCAAAAAACCATTCATAAGCAGAGCCCGGGGGAGCTGTAGAGGTATTCGTAAAAGTTACTGTTCCTAGGGGGCAAATTTGTAATGGGGAAGCTGTAAACCCTGCAGATACCGCTTCGCCCACAGGCATGTTTAAAGGATTGCTTGTAAACGAGCATCCCTGACTGGTAATAAAATCTACCGTAACAGTAAAATTACCCACTGTAGTATATGTATGCGTTGCGGTAGCACCCCCTGCTACCACGGTACCGTCCCCGAAGTTCCATACATAACTTGTAATGGGAACATTAGGCGTGGTAGTGGCCGTAAACTGTATCGTAGCAGGTACGCACCCACCGGGAGGGTTTGCTGTAATATTCATGTTTACCTGATACACAGAAATGTAGTTGGGCATAACCACAGTAGTGGAACATCCGTTTACAGAAACAGCAGTTAAGGAAACCGTATAACTTCCAAAGGCTGTATAAGTATGGCTAGGATTTGCTGCTGTAGAGGTTGATCCATCTCCGAAATCCCATAGATAACTCGAAATTCCTGTACCTGTACTGGAAAACTGAACTGTAAATGGCGGGCTACAAGAGGAAGTTTGATTTGCAGAAAAAGTTACATTGGGACCCTGAGTTACTGTGATTGTCTGTGTTGCTGTATCACTACAATTATTGTATTGTACAATTAAGGTGACTGTATAAGTTCCTGGAGAAGTATAGGAATGAGAAGCATTAGCCCCTGTTGTTGTCGTACCATCTCCAAAATCCCAGATACTATTTCCAGGGCCAGGAGTGGATGTATTTGTAAATAACACCGTGTTGCCCGTACATACATTGGGACTACTCATCACAAAAGAAGCTGAAGGACTGCCAATGCTGATATAAGAAGGCTGAATGAGTGTATCTCTACAATTTCCATTCATTGCTACTAACATCACATCATAGCTACCTAATGCATTGTATGTAGCCGTAGGATTGGCTGCCGTGGAAGTATTTCCATTGCCAAAATCCCAGAGAAAGCTGGTGGCTCCGGTAGATGTATTAGTAAAGTTTACGGTGAGCGGAGCAGCACAAGCACCTGTAACGGGGGTAGAAAAACTAGCAACCGGGTCAGGAACTAATTGTATATAGTTTTGCTTAGTGAGTATTCTGGAACAACCGCTAGAATTAGTAACACTTAAAGTAACACTAAAATTACCTGTACTGGAATAAGTATGTACCGGACTTTGCAAACTGGAAGTATTGCCATCGCCAAAATCCCAAAAATAAGTACCAGTTCCCGGAGCATTTAAATTTGACAAGTCTGTAAACTGCACGGTTTTAGGAGAGCAGGAAATAGAAGAATCGTCAGCAGCAAATTGTACATCTGGTGGGGCCACTACTGTAATATAGCCAACCATTGTTTTCGTATCAGAACCCGAAGCATTGGAGACAGTAAGTGTAACTGTGTAGGTACCCGGATTAAAATAAGTAGTAGAGGGGTTTTGTAAATTGGAAGTAGTACTATTACCGAGATTCCATTGCCAACTAGTAGGGTTCCCCGTACTTAAATCATTGAATTGAACTAAAATAGGAGCACAACCAGTGGTGATAGTGGCACTAAAATCTGCTACTGGTTGGGCTTTTGCCACAAATGCTACACTCCAAAGAACTACAAGCCAGCTAAAAAAAAATTTCATGTGTGCTATATTTTCTAAAATGCATAACCTAGCCTAACAGGGTAGGAAAAAACCATACCAATGGTCTTCTAAATTGTTGAGAATACTCTCTATTCAAATCTACACAATAATTTTGTTAACGCTTCTTACTAAAAGATACTCAATATGTTTTGATTTGCTTGTACATACACAAAAAGCATAATAACACTTTGCCGACTTCATAAAAATCATTTTTTTGTAATAATTCTTTTTTGTTTGTGCAGTATGGTATATCTTTGGAACCCTTTAAAGGGAGAGTTAGTAATTGCATACTCTATTTAGATAATGCTATGCAAGCTAATAGAATACAGTACTCTAGCTACTATATCTATTTATTGGTATGATTTTGAGGAGAACTTTTTCCCTTACATAAATGTAGTAATTAAGACGCTTTCGTTTCAATAGGGGTAAATGGTTCTTAATTGCTTTCGTGCATAAGAACCGCATTACAAAAGCCTTACAGTCTTGTAAGGCTTTTTTTTATACTGGTATTTCAATCGGAAACATAGTAGCTTTACTATTTAATATGAAAGTCTTGCACACTTCCGATTGGCATATAGGTCAAATGCTATATCAATTTGACCGTACTAAAGAGCATGAGTTCTTTCTTAACTGGTTGGTACAGACTTTACAAGAGGAACAAATTGACTTGTTACTGGTAAGTGGTGATATTTTTGATCTTGCCAATCCTTCTGCTCAGGCCATTCGCATGTTCTATGAATTCATACAACAATGTATTTTTACCCTACCTCACCTGCAAATCATTATAACCGCAGGTAATCATGATTCTCCCTCAAGACTCGAAGCTCCTATTCCTTTGCTACCCGAGAAAAGAGTTCATATTATTGGCCAGCCTAAGAAAAAACCAGATGGTACAATAGATTTTGATTCGGTAATTGTTCCCATTTGGGATCGAGCTGACCAGCCAATAGGCTGGTGCCTTGCCGTTCCTTATTTACGCACTGGAGATTATTTTCAAAGTCCTGAAATGACTTATGCAGAAGCCATTACTCAATTTTATCAGGATGCATTTTATCATATAAAACAAGTATGGCAACCAGGACAATCCATTCTTGCCATGGGACATCTGCATATGCTACATGTACCGCTTTCAGAAGAAGATCAGCATGAAAGAATTATCAGAGGCGGAATAGAAGGCATACCACCCGAGGCATTTCCAAAGGAGATTTGCTATGTAGCCCTGGGACATATACATAAAGCACAACAAATAGGTGGCTATTCACATATACGCTATGCTGGCAGCCCTCTTCCTATGTCTTTTTCTGAAAAAAATTATACCCATCAGGTAATTATTTTAAACATATCAGACAATGCTGTGCAATCATTTACAAGCTTACCAGTACCTGTTCATCTCCCACTCCTATCTATTCCTCAAACCTGGCTTCCTATATCAGAGGTTCTGGAAAAACTCCATACGCTACCCGAACTTGTCGAAACCACACAAGCACTCCCATATCTCGAAGTAAGAGTGTTATTGCACGAACCTATTCCTGGATTAAGGCATCAGGTAGAAAAAGCATTAGAAAATAAAGCAGTAAGGCTAGCGAAAATTTCTGTGGCATACCCTGAAAAAACACCTGACCAGTCTTCGTCCCAACACCCCATTACACGTACAGATAAACTACGCGAATTAGATCCTGCACAAGTATTTGCAAACATTTACCAAAGTCGCTTTCAAGAAAAACCTTCTACAGAGTTAGTTAAGCTTTTTCAGCAGGCTTATATAGAAACCATAGACAAGTCACAGACCTAAAGGGATTTCTGGTAGAGAAATCCCTTTAGGTTATTCAACCTTATCTTCTTCGGATAGAATCCATTTTTTCTGATTCATATGTTGTACTGTAACAGGTATGTGATACTGTGTTCGAAGCCAGTTTGCCATATGCTCAGCCGCAAATACAGAACGGTGCTGACCACCTGTACAACCAAAAGAGATTTGTAGAGAATCAAAGCCTCTGGACAGATAGTTTTCTACATTGATAGCTACAATAGCACGAGCATGTTCCATAAATTCAGGCATTTTAGTTTCCTGAGCTAAAAAATGTTGTACGGCAGCATCTAAACCTGTTAAATACTTATATGCCTGAACTCTACCAGGATTCATAATGCCTCGACAGTCGAAAACAAAACCTCCTCCATGACTAGATTTATCCTTGGGAATTCCAGATTTATATGAGAAGCTATTGACTTGTATGTGCAGCTTCGGATTTTCTATCGGAGAAGCTTGTTCGTATTTCTTTTGAATATCTTCTCTGCACAATCTTTCCAATAAAGAGCGTAGCTCAGGATAAGCAGGAGTTTGAGGATTTCTTGCCAGAAATGTTTCCAGATTTTTTAGGGCATGAGGGATACTGGATATAAAATGAGGTTTGCGTTCCAACAATCCGCGAAAGCCATACGCACCTAATACTTGTAGTAATCTTAGCAGCACAAACTGTACATATCCTTTTCTGAAATGTACTTCCTCAATCTTGGTAATAGGGAGGTTATGTACAGCGGTAATGTAGGTATTTAACAGATCTTCTTTCCATGCATCAGGTAATTGTGCTTTTGCCTGCCATATTAAGGAAGCCAGATCGTATTGGGGTGGTCCCTGCATACAGCCCTGAAAATCTATAAAATAAGTTTTCTGGTCATGAAGCATAATGTTCCGACTTTGAAAGTCGCGATACATTAGCATTTGAGGTTGTATTCTTCCCAGCTCCTTGCTCCATTCTTCCATTTCGTTTACCAGCAAGGTTTTATCATAGGGTATTTTCTGCAGGTCGGCGAAATAGAATTTAAAATATAAGAGATCAGCCATAATGGCTTTCTCATCAAATCGTTTAGTGGCAAAGCACTGATCAAAATTTGCTTCTCTGCCAGCAAGCCATTGTAATTTAGCGAGTTGCTCTAAGGCTTTATAATATTGGTTACGTACATTATCTGTATAACCTTCCTGCATTAATAAATCAAAAAGCGAAGTTTCTCCGAGATCCTGTTGGAGGTAGGCTTTTTTGTCTTTACTAATACTGTAGATTTCTGGCACATGAATTTCATGTTTTTGAAACAGCCGTGTGAAATAAAAATAACTGCTATTTTCAGCAGTATTTGCGTTATAAGTTCCAATGGCTTTCAAATTACCAGCTTTCATACGAAAATAACGTCGGTCGGAACCAGAAACTGGTAACATCTTAATTTCTTCTGGAGCTACATTAAAATGGGATTCAAACAATTGCCCCATTACCTTAATTGTGTCTTCGCTTGTTCTATTGGTTGTCATGGATTTTTCAGGGGATATTCAAATAAAAAAACTTCTTTTGTGGCATTGCCAAATTTGCTCCATTCTTCTGTGTCTGCCCTAATACCGGCAACAGAGCCTGTGGGCATATTATCTATGTTGAATTTTTCAGAAAGACTGTTTAAATAACCCGTAATACCAGGGTTATGCGCAGTAATAGATACAATCTGCACGGTATCAGGAATAACCTCCAGGGTTTTTTCAAAAGCTGGAATTGTACAATGATAGAGTTCTTCAAGTTTCTGAATCTCCTGCTTTGGATAGTTCCATACTTCTGAAAATATCTCAGATGTTTCAATAGCTCTTACCGCAGTACTGGAAATCATTAACGTTGGCTTCCATCCCTGTACTAATACTTTTTTAGCCATGTCGGCTGCATCTTTCCTTCCACTTTCTGTGAGCCTTCTGTCAAAATCTGCCATATGAAAACTGGCAGCTTCTGTTTTTGCATGACGTATAAGAAATAGAATTTTGGGCATAATGTTTATTGTATCAAAGGGTTATTTTTTTCAAAAAAACTAAGTTGAAGTGAACTGCCATCAAAAACAGCATAGCTATTGTACTTTAGCCAATCTCCTAAGTTAACATACAAGCTGCCCTGTGGTAGAGGATATTCCAGGGCTATATGTCTATGCCCAAAAATGAAATAATCAAAATAAGTGGTTTGTAACTTTTCGAGGCAAAACTGTACAAGCCATTCTTTTTCCGGTCCCAAAAAAGGATCTTCTTCCATTCCATGTTTGGGACCTAAACGACTAAACCAGCTTGCCAACCCCACCCCTGTATCAGGATGTATTCTTCTATACAGCCATTGAGCCAGAGGATTTTTCAAGACTTTTTTCAACAACTTATATCCATGATCACCAGGACCCAGCCCATCGCCATGGGCGATAAAGAATTTCTTTTCTTGAATAGTAATTTCTACAGGCTGATGATGAACAGGTATGTTAAATTCTTCTTCAAAATAACCTCTCATCCACAAATCATGGTTGCCGGTAAATGCTTCAATACGAATGCCCGCATCACGCAACTCCGCTAATTTACCCATAAAACGTGTATAGCCTTTAGGAACAACATTTTTATACTCAAACCAAGCATCAAACAAGTCTCCTACTAAATATATACAGGCTGCATCATCTCTAATGCTGTCAAACCATCGGCAAAGTCTTTTTTCACGTTCCAGGCTTGTAACCCGATCCGGAATCCCTAAGTGAAAATCTGAGGCAAAATAAATTTTTTTCCCGGCTGATAATTCCATAACTGCGCAGTTGCAATTTATATTAATTTGGGGATATGTACATTGTTGGCCTAAGATTCTCCCTAAAATTGGACATGAAAAATTTTATTCTACATATTTTTCTCGTTCAAATGTTTATTTGGAAAAATCATCCTCGTATGACTACCCTGTCTCGAGAGTAACGGGGCAAAATCCTTTCAAAACTAGTCGCTATTGCTTCCATACTTTGGTTACGGCTCTATTACCCGTAGCATCCTGCAAAGTTAAAAAGTACATTCCTGTTAGCCCTTGTATATCAAGATCCAGGTATGAATCGGTGTATAAGATTTTCTTTTCCCAAATTATTTCCCCTAGAAGATTGCTGAGCAGCAACTTATCAAAATGATGTGAATTTCCTAGCTTAATCCTGACTTGTCCTTCAGTAGGATTAGGGAATACACTTATCTTATTTTCTATAGGAACTACTCTCATCCCCAGAATATTCGATTCTAATTTTTGGATAAATACATCATAGCTACCCGTGCTGGTTAAACTCACAATTGCAGTATCAGGATCAAAATCTGCTGTGCCATCAAAATAACCCGTCGTATAAACCTTGTCGTGTGGAGCAACTGCTATCGACTGGCTCCATACTTGTTCGGTTCCCCCCAAAGAAATTGCCCATACAAAATCGCCATTCGCATCTAGTTTCAATATATAGGAATCAGTATTTCCTGTAGATGTCAATGTAAAACTATCTAAGCCTGGATCAAAATCCTTATTACCTGAGTATTGACCTGTAAGGTATAAGTGAGACAGCGAGTCAACAGCTAGTGCCCAACAAGTGTATGCAGGAATCTCTTGAGTCCACAGGCTGTTTCCAAGGGGGTCTATTTTGAATATAGACACACTATTCCAGCTATTATACCCTATACCAGCCAACAAAATGTTACCAGTATAATCAATGGCTATTGTATGCGCTTCCATGCCGCCCAATTGTTTTGCCCAAAGGAAGTCACCCTGAGCATCTAGTTTGCACAAAAAAATATCGGCATCGGTAGGATCATTTACTTGTAGTGTAAACGTCCCAATACCTGGATCAAAATCAACTGTAGCAGTAAACGTACCAGTAGTATATATATTTTGATCATGATCCACTACTATCGCATAGCCTACTTCACCCATATCTCCACTCATTTGTTTTGCCCATACAAAATTTCCTGTCGAATCTAATTTAGAGACAAAAATATCACTGTAACCTAAGGCACTCATATAATATACCCCTTGCCCAGGATCAAAATCAACCGTAGCATCGAAATAACCTGTTGTGTAAACATTTCCTTGCTGATCTATAGTAATGGCATAAGTATTGATCGACAGTATGCCTCCCAATTGTTTTACCCAAACTAACGCCCCATCACTATTGAGTTTAAGGATAAAGGTATGGATATCATCTGTTGAACTTTCATGATGCACATTTGCAGATGGATCAAAATCGACTGTTCCTAAAAAGCTACCTACCAGATAAATATTACCCTTTTCGTCTAATGTCATTGCATTGCATGCCACCCAATCAGAAGTAGCAATTTGTTTTGCCCAAACAAAATTTCCTGAGGCATCTAGTTTGGTAATGAATATGTTTTCTGACCCTGCTGAAATGAGTGGATAAACCCCTGTACCAGGATCAAAATCAATACTATCCAAAAAATGTCCTGCCGTATACACGTTACCATCCTTATCAGCAGCTATGCTAATACCTTTATCCCATCCGTTGCTTCCCAGTTGTTTTACCCATTGTAGTTTTTGAGCATACACTGAGCCATACCCTATACATAAGATCGTAAGATAGAATCCCAATAAGCTAACTATGTTAATGCATTTCATAACCTTTTTAGTTCAGTGGTACAATAGGCTTATCATACCATTACAGGGGAATAATGCAGGGTATGGGAAATTAAAACGGCCTTTCATGCTCATCGTATATTTAGCCGTTATGCTAATATCCAGTCATGGCATATACAAGTGGAGATGCTTGTGGCATGCCTTACAAATATAAGTTTATTCAGATAGACTTATTATGTTTTTTTAAGAAGAAGGTAAGTTTACATGGCGAAGTATGAGGTTACACTATTCTCCCTGTCTTCTGATTTCGCTAATGATTAGCAAAGAGGAGTCTGTATATTTCTTCAATTTTATGCACCTGACGGAGTTGTAAATTATATTTATGCACATCCATGCCTTTTGCATTCGATTTAGGGAAAAAAAGTGCATCCATTCCCATTTTATCCGCTTCTGCGATCCGCTGTTCGATTCTATTTACCGCACGGATTTCTCCAGATAGCCCGATTTCACCTACAAAACATATATTAGAGGGTATAGCTTTATCTTCATAGGATGAGAGTAAAGCGCAAACCACAGCCAGTTCTATGGCTGGATCTTCGGTATGCATACCTCCGGCAATATTTACAAATACATCCTTATTGCCAAGTTGTAGTCCTCCTCTTTTTTCTAGTACAGCGAGGAGTAATTGTAGTCTGCGCACATCCATACCACTCACGGTACGTTGTGGTGTACCATAAGCAGAGGCAGAAACTAATGCCTGAATTTCCATCATTAGCGGACGTTGGCCTTCCATCGTTGCTGCGATTGCGATGCCACTAATGGGTTCTTCATGTTGTGACAACAATACTTCCGATGGGTTAGATACGGGTCTCATGCCTTTTGCAACCATTTCATAGATACCCAGTTCAGAGGCAGCGCCAAATCTATTTTTAATAGCGCGTAAAATCCTGTAAGCATAGTGTCTATCTCCTTCAAACTGCAAGACAGTATCTACCATATGCTCCAGTACTTTAGGCCCTGCAATGACACCTTCTTTAGTGATATGACCAATGATCATTACCGGTGTATGGGTTGCTTTGGCAAATCTTTGCAATTCTGCCGTACAGGCTCTTACCTGGCTCACACTACCAGCAGGAGAATCGATGTAAGGAGACTCAAGCGTTTGGATAGAATCTATAATTACCCAGTTGGGTTTTATTTTTTTTATTTCTGTAAAAATTTGTGAGGTATCAGTAAGATTTAGTAAATACACATTATCCGCAGTATCTCCCAGTCGGTCGGCACGCATTTTAATCTGTCTGGCACTTTCCTCTCCGCTCACATATAAGGTTCTTATCTGCTTCCAATGCATGGCGGTTTGGAGAAACAAAGTAGATTTACCAATTCCTGGTTCGCCTGCTACGAGCATTACGGCACCTGGAACCATACCGCCCCCCAATACTCGGTTTAATTCTGCATCAGGAGTAAACCATCTGGATTCCGACTCCGTTTCAATGGCGTTGAGCAATACTGCTTTATGATGGTGTGTGTGTTCTTCATCAGTATATATAGCTTTAGATTTTCCTTCTTTTTGGACGAGTTCTTCCACGAAAGAGTTCCAGGAGCCACAAGCAGGACATTTACCTGCCCATTTTGGTGATTCATATCCACATTGCTGACAGAAGAAAGCAGATTTTATTTTGGCCATATAAATAAAGGTAAAAAAAAAGAGCTACCAGAAGAATCTGGCAGCTCTCACTTACTAACCCATTAAATTCACAACTTGGTACAAATGTAGTAATACCCTTGAAAGTAAAAAAATGAAACCTTGTTTTATTTTCCTAAGGCATTTTACTCACGATTTATATCATTTTTTTCTCCCAAAAAAATAAATAATATAATTATTGAATACGATTATATCGTATTCTTATTTTCTGCTATATCATATATATTACAAAGTTTACTAAAAAAATTTGGATGATATAAATTATACAATAAAAAATATAAATAGTTTTTAAAAATAACATATCATGGCTCAGCAGATGGTGTACATTTGCAACAAAAAATAACCTTGCCATGTCGGAAACTAGTTTTGTGACTAATGAATTTAATAAGAACAGAAAATTTTTACCTGAAAAGTACCGAATTAAAACCTGGGTTTACTTTAAACCCTATTTTCAGGATCTGGAAAAAAGACCTATCCAATCTAAGCAGGATTTAGAACGTTGGTTGGAAGATTTGAGTGAACTGGAAGCATATGTAAGTGAAAATGGTGCATGGCGCCAAATCCTAGTAACCAGAGATACTACAAATGTACAGTTTCAAGACGCATATGCTTATTTCTGTCTGGAACTGGAACCTAAAATGAAGCCATACTTTCAGGCATTTAAGAAAAAACTGGCTGAATCTCCTTTCGTCAAAGAACTGGATCAAAGTGTATTCTACCCTTATTTGCGCAGTGTAGAAAATGATATCAAGTTGTATCATGAAGAAAACATCTCCATACAGGCAGAACTGAATATGCAGGCACAAGAATACGGCCAGACCGTAGGCAAAATGACTGTAAACATACAAGGTAAAGAATACACTTTACAACAAGCCGCACGTTTATTGCATGAACCTGACAGAACTCTTAGGGAAGAAGCATTCAGAAAAATCGCTGAAAGGAGACTACAGGACAAAGATGCATTAAACAAACTTTTTGACAGCCTGCTAGAAGGTCGTCATAAAATTGCTCAAAATGCAGGCTACGAAAACTACCGTGATTATAAGTTTGCTGAACTTGGCAGGTTTGATTATGGTACAAAGGAATGTCTCGAATTCCACGAGGCGGTAAAAACTCATGTACTTCCTGTACATCGCATGTTAGTGGAAGCACGTAAGCAAAGACTTGGCCTAGATGTATTTCGTCCTTGGGATGGAGAAGCTGAGCCTGCTCATGTGTCTCCATTGAAACCTTTCACTACGGGTGAAGAACTTATCCAAAAATCTATCGAAGTTTTACAAAAACTTCGTCCATTCTTTGGCTCCTGCCTTGAAAAAATGCAGGAAATGTCGCACCTCGACTTAGAAAGCCGAAAAGGTAAAGCTCCCGGAGGTTACAATTGCCCGCTAGCTGAAACAGGTGTGCCATTTATATTTATGAATGCTGCCGGCACTATCAACGACGTGATCACTATGATGCACGAAAGTGGTCATGCTATTCACTCCTTCTTATGCCATCCCCTGAAATATACTGCTTTTAAAGAGTATCCAATGGAAATGGCTGAACTTGCGAGCATGAGCATGGAACTGTTTTCTATGGATCACTGGGATGTATTTTTCCCTGCCAGCAACGACCTAAAACGTGCTAAAATGGAAGAACTTGAAAGAGTAATCAGTGTACTCCCTTGGATAGCTACTATAGATAAATTCCAACATTGGCTCTATACCAACCCAGGTCATTCAGTGGAAGATCGTGAAAAAGCATGGATGGACATTCTCACTGAATTCTCCACAGGGGTAACTGATTGGTCTGGCTTCGAAGAGTACAGAGCTTCCTTATGGCAAAAACAATTGCATCTGTTTGAAGTACCTTTTTACTATATTGAGTATGGCATTGCACAATTAGGTGCTATTGCTATGTGGAGACAATACCGTCAAAACAAAGAACAAGCTTTGGATAATTACGAAAAAGCATTGAGTTTAGGTTATACCAAAACTTTGAAAGAATTGTACGAAACCGCAGGTATTCGCTTCGACTTTTCTCCGGCATATGTAAAGGAACTTACCGATTTTATACAGGAAAGAATTAAAACCATCAATGCATAAATAACCAGATTTGCATGAAAATTATCTCTTACAATGTCAATGGCATCAGAAGCGCTATTAAAAAAGGCTTCCTTGACTGGCTTACTACTAAACCAGCAGATGTTATTTGTCTACAAGAGGTAAAAGCATTACAAGACAATATTGACACACAAATCATTCAGGATCTTGGGTATCATATCTTCTGGTTTCCGGCTGAAAAAAAAGGCTATAGTGGCGTTGCCATCTTTACCCTTATACAACCCGATTACACAGAACTTGGAAATGGCATGCAACAAAGTGATGCAGAAGGCAGGGTCATTCGTGCTGATTTCGGACGAATTACCCTGCTTAACTGCTATTTCCCAAGCGGCACTTCGGGTGATTTACGTCAGGAATATAAATATCAATGGCTTGACGAATTCTACGAGTATATCCATACCCTCAAAAAAGAGCGTCCTCACCTGATTATCTGCGGAGATTATAACATTGCTCATAAACCCATTGATATCCATAATCCGGTAGGGAATAAAAAAAGCAGTGGTTTCTTACCCGAAGAACGTGCCTGGATGGATAAATTCTTTGAAAGCGGATTTACAGACACCTTTCGATATTTCAATCCGCACCCCCATCATTATACCTGGTGGAGTCAGCGTTTTCCCAGTGTAAGAAAAGAAAATAAAGGTTGGCGCATAGACTATATCAGCGTATCTACTTCGCTTAATAATGCGCTTAAAGACGCTGCCATTTTCCCTGATATAGTGCATTCAGATCACTGCCCTATTTATCTGGAAATTGAACCTTAACCCTATACTCATAAAAAAAAGCGTGCATCGAGTAACAGATACACACTTTCTATAGATCATATCAATTTACCTATACAAACTTCACTAGGGTATAATTAGATTTTCCTTTCTGCACAAGTACATAGCGTTCATTGAGCAAATGAGCTTTAGTAAGCTGCAATCCCAAAGCCACTTTCTCTTTATTAATACTTACTCCGCCCTGCTGCAACATTTTTCTAGCCTCACCCTTACTGGAGAAAATTTGATGTGTAGCTAGAAAATCTACAATATCAATACCACTGTCTAATTCACCTAAAGATGCTTCTGCTGTAGGCACGCCTTCCATCACTTCTAATAGCTGCTGTTCATTTAAGGAACGTAAAATCTCTAACACATCTTTACCGAACAGAATGGTAGATGCTTTTTGTGCAAAATCAAAAGCTTCTTTGCTATGAACCAAGGTAGTCATTTCTTCTGCTAAAGCTTGCTGTATGATTCTCAAATGTGGCGCTTCTTTATGTGTAGCAATAGCTGCCTGAATTTCTTCTATAGGACGGAAGGAAAAAACAGGATATAATTTTTCTGCGTCAGCGTCCGACATCTTCAGCCAGAATTGATAAAACTGATATGGTGAAGTTTTTTCTGGATCCAGCCAAACATTTCCACTTTCAGACTTACCAAATTTTGTACCATCACTTTTGGTAATAAGTGGACTAGTAAGTGCAAATGCTTCTCCTCCACTTTTCTTCCGGATCAGCTCCGTACCTGTTACAATATTACCCCACTGATCTGCACCTCCCATCTGTAATTTCACACCTCTATGGGTATATAAATGATAGAAATCAAATCCCTGAATCAGTTGATAGCTAAACTCAGTAAAAGACAAACCGGTTTCTAAGCGTTTTTGCACAGAATCTTTAGCCATCATATAGCCTACGGTAATATGCTTACCAACATCTCTGATAAACTCCAGAAAGGTATAGTCTTTAAGCCAGTCATAATTATTTACAATCTCTGCGGCATTGGGAAGAGATGGATCAAAATCCAAGAATTTTTCCAATTGTTTGCGAATGCCTGCACAATTTCTTTCGATGGTTTCTATATCCAGCAAATTACGCTCAGCTGACTTACCAGAAGGATCACCAATCATTCCTGTAGCGCCACCCACCAGGGCATAAGGCTTATGTCCGGCCAATTGAAAACGACGCAAGAGAATGATCTGTAGCATGCCCCCAATATGAAGACTATCTGCCGTAGGGTCAAAACCTATATAGCCTGCAGTCATTTCTTTTTCCAGTTGTTCTTCTGTACCGGGCATAATATCATGGATCATATTCCTAGCCCTTAATTCCTGAATCAGGTTCATGTGCTATATTTTTCAGTAACGCGCAAAAATAGCTTTTTATAGGATTGTATCTCATTTTCTATAAGCATAATCCTCTCCTAGTATCCGAATTTCATGAATCGCATCCTTTCCACTAGTACCATTGCTGCAAACTAATAGGCACTTGTGATGAGTTCTGTAACATGCTAAAAAATATTACAAAGATTCAAATTCCAATATCCGTTTTTCCGGAATCACAGATCCGTGTACATTGTATAGTATTTCAGAAAGATAGCTTATCTCTCTACTAGGCTGGCAGCTTACCGCTATACATTTTGTATTTTCGCAGCCACAATAATTATACTAAGCACTTCATCATACATTTTAATTACACATTCATGGAATATACCTTTCAATCCCTGGAAAAAAAATGGAGGGATTATTGGAAAAAGAATCAAGTCTATAAAACAGAAAACAATAGCGCAAAGCCTAAATGCTATGTATTAGATATGTTTCCCTACCCCAGTGGTGCCGGACTGCATGTGGGACACCCCCTGGGTTATATTGCTTCGGATATATACGCTAGATATAAGCGTTTGAAAGGATATAATGTACTCCACCCCATGGGGTTTGATGCATTTGGTTTGCCGGCTGAACAGTATGCCATAGAAACAGGCAGACATCCAGCAGACACTACCCGTGAAAATATTGCACGCTATAGAGAGCAGCTAGACAATATCGGTTTTTGTTATGACTGGGACAGAATGGTTTGTACCAGTGATCCTGCCTATTACCGCTGGACACAATGGATATTTACGCAGTTATTCCATAGCTGGTATGATACTACTTTGCAGAAAGCGAGAAGTATTCACGAACTCGTAGAGATATTTGAACAGGAAGGTAACAAGTCGCATCCATGTCCTGGTGATCCGGAAATACACTTTGATGCCACTCATTGGAAACATTATACACACAAAGAGCAGCGACAGATACTCATGCATTATCGTCTTGCATACTTAGGCTATGCAGATGTATGGTGGTGCGAAGGACTGGGTACAGTGCTTGCCAATGATGAAGTAGTTAATGGTGTATCAGAACGAGGCGGATTCCCTGTGGAAAGAAAAAAAATGAGACAGTGGTTTTTAAGAATCACTTCTTATGCAGACAGGCTCCTAGAAGGACTTGAAAAATTAGAATGGTCTGAGGCCATGAAAGAGATGCAGCGCAACTGGATTGGTAAAAGCAAGGGGGCAGAACTGTGTTTTGATATAGTTTCCGGAAATACGACTCAACAGGTACGCGTATTTACCACCCGACCTGATACCATCTATGGAGTAGATTTTCTTGTGCTAGCACCAGAACATGCTTTAATATCTGAGATTACTACTGAGGAGCAACAGAAAGCTGTAGAAAAGTATCAAGAATATGTAAAGAGTAGATCGGAGAGAGAAAGAATGAGTGAGGTTAAGCAAATTACCGGTGCATTTACAGGGGCTTACGCGATCCACCCGCTTTCAGGCAAAAAAATTCCTGTATGGATCTCTGAATATGTGTTAGCAAGCTATGGTACAGGAGCTATTATGGCGGTTCCTTCCGGAGATAGCAGAGACCATGCTTTTGCTAAACATTTTGATATTCCCATTACTAATATTTTTGGTGAAAAATATCAGGGCGACGAAGCCTATACACAAAAGGATGCAACACTTACCAATAGTGATATATTGGATGGACTTTCTTTCGAAGAAGCTACCCAAAAAATCCTTTCTGTATTGGAAGAAAAAAAATTGGGCAAGGTGCAAATCAATTACAAGTTGCGCGATGCAGGATTTAGTCGTCAACGCTATTGGGGAGAGCCCTTCCCTGTGATATTCAAAGACGATATACCCTATACCCTAGATGAGCCAGAATTAGACATTTCGGATGAGATGCGCAAGCTACCTTTAGAGCTTCCTGAAATACAGGGATATAAGCCAGGAAAAAACGGAGAGGGTCCATTGTCTAACCTTACAGAATGGATGGAGACCCCTGCAGGTAAGCGCGAGAGTAGTACGATGCCTGGCTATGCCGGTAGCAGCTGGTATTTCCTGCGTTATATGGATCCCCATAATGCTCAGGAATTAGTAGGAAAAGATGCAGCCTCTTACTGGAAAGAGGTAGATGTATATATTGGCGGTACAGAACATGCAGTTGGACACCTGCTTTACAGCAGAATGTGGACCAAATTTTTGTACGACAAAGGTATCATCAGTTTTGACGAGCCTTTTAAAATGCTGATCAATCAGGGCATGATTCAGGGAAGTTCTCGTTTGGTATATCGCCTGGATACTTTTAAAGACAAAGAACAAAACCTACTGCCTGCACATCCTGTATATGTATCGCATGAAATAGCACAGGTATTACTTCATCCTAATGACACAACTAAGAAAGCTATTGCACATATAGCACAGCAATTATCTCTTCCTGAAACCCCTGCCACACCAGAAATTAAAATCAGTGAATGGCATATAGACGTACAATTCGTGGAAGGTATTGAATTAAATATGGCTGAGGTAATAAAAAACAAACCCGCATATGCTCAGGCACAATTCATTACTCAAGCAGGAGTATATTATTGTGGTACTCAGGTAGAAAAAATGTCGAAATCAAAATACAATGTGGTAAACCCTGATGACATTGTAGCTCAGTACGGAGCTGACACTTTTCGAATGTATGAAATGTTTCTTGGCCCTGTAGAAGTCAGCAAACCCTGGGATACCAAAGGAATTGAAGGTGTACACAGATTCCTTAAGAAGTTTTGGAGACTCTACGCAGATGAAAAGCATGGCTGGGTGGTTACAGAGGAAATTCCTTCAGAAGAGGAACTTAAAATACTACACCGTACTATTCATAAATTGAGTGCCGATATTGAGAAATTCGCTTTTAATACTGCGGTAAGTCAGCTGATGATTACTGTTAATGAACTTACTAATATGCAATGCCATAAGCGAGCAATATTAGAGCCTTTGACCATCTTGCTAGCGCCGTTTGCCCCTCATATGGCAGAAGAATTATGGCAGGTTGCCTTAGGTCATAAGGAAACAGTAACACTAGCACGATTTCCGGAGTACGATGAAAAATATCTAAAAGATGATTCCTTTGTGTATCCTGTGGCAATTAACGGTAAGACTCGTACTGAATGTCGTTTCTCGCTAGAAGCTACTCAGCAGGAAATTGAGGAAACCATACTCGCCAATGAGATTGTCCAAAAATGGATGGAAGGGAAAAAACCCAAGAAGGTGATTTATGTAAAAGGCAGAATGATCAATGTAGTGGTTTAACAAACAGAATGTATACTTTCCTATAAAGAGTGATCCGTTACAGCTAGTAACGGATCACTTGTTCTTCCATAACAGCCGGCATTTCCCGGAATTCATAATGTTGATTTCTTAATTGTGGCTCGAAGCCTGCCTCACGAATAGCTTGTTGTATTCCTTGTGCTGTAAACCGATGCGGAGCACCAGCAGCACTTACTACGTTTTCTTCAATCATTATCGAACCAAAATCATTCGCACCTGCATGCAAACAAACCTGTGCCACTTCTCGTCCTACAGTAAGCCATGAGGCTTGTATATTTTTAATATTAGGCAACATAATCCGACACAATGCGATCATTCGTATATACTCCTCTGCAGTAGTATTATTTCGAGTACCGCGAATACGTTTCAAAAGTGTATCTACATCCTGAAACGTCCAAGGAATAAACGCAATAAATCCTGTGGCATCTGCAGGCTTCTTAGCCTGCACTTCCCGTATTTTCACTAAATGTTCAAAACGTTCCCATAAGGTTTCTACATGCCCAAACATCATGGTTGCTGTAGTAGTCAGACCAATAGCGTGTGCTGTTTCCATAATATCCAACCACTCTTGTGCACTACACTTCCCTTTAGATATTAATCTTCTTACTCTGTCGTTTAGGATTTCTGCACCTGGCCCTGGCATACTATCCATACCTGCTTCCTTCAATGCAATAAGTGCTTCTTTATGCGTTACGCCAGAAACCCTGCATATATGGGCTATTTCAGGAGGCCCTAAAGCGTGTAATTTCAGATTTGGATACATCTGTTTCAACTTACGAAACAGGTCTGTATAATATGCTAAACCGAGATCAGGGTGGTGCCCACCTTGCAATAGCAACTGCTCACCTCCATAACGGAAAGTCTCTTCTATTTTTTCACGGTAGGTGTCCAAATCTGTAATATAAGCTTCCTTATGTCCAGGTATTCTGTAGAAGTTGCAAAATTTGCAATTGGCCACGCACACATTGGTGGTGTTCATGTTACGATCAATGATCCAAGTAACCTTTCCATGAGGCACCTGAATTTTGCGTAATTGATCGGCCACCCACATCAATGCAGTTAGTGGTGCATGTTCAAATAAAAACATGCCTTCTTCAGCGCTCAGGAATTCAAATCGAAGCGCTCTTTCGTATAATGTAGTTAATTCGCTTTGCTTAGACATCGTCGTTTGCAAATTTAGCATAAAACTATCATCAGGGTACGCAATCCATAAACTCTCCCGAATTCTTACTACTTTGCATGTGAAAACTATGATCTATGCAAAAGGATACAGCTTTATTTAACCTAATTCGTAAAGAGCTTGAACGTCAACGAAGAGGTTTGGAATTAATCGCATCTGAAAACTTCACATCCGTACAGGTGATGCAAGCCATGGGCAATGTAATGACAAATAAATATGCCGAAGGATATCCCGGTCGTCGGTATTACGGAGGATGTGAAATTGTAGATCAGTCTGAGCAACTTGCCATCGATAGGGTGAAAGAAATTTTCAAGGTGACTTATGCCAATGTGCAACCCCATAGTGGTGCACAAGCTAATGCGGCTGTTATGCTTGCATGCCTACAACCTGGCGATACCATTCTGGGTTTAGATTTAAGCATGGGTGGCCACCTTACACATGGTTCACCTGTTAACTTTTCTGGCAAATTATATAACGCAGTGCATTATGGAGTGGTTGCAGAAACAGGACGTATAGATTATGACATGATGGAAGCGCAGGCAGTACAACATAAACCAAAACTAATCATCTGCGGAGCTTCTGCATACAGTAGAGATTGGGATTATGCACGTATTCGTGCCATTGCAGATAAAGTTGGGGCATTAGTACTTGCTGATATTGCTCATCCTGCAGGACTTATTGCACGTGGACTCTTGAGCAGTCCCTTTGAACATTGTCATTTTGTTACTTCTACTACCCATAAAACCTTACGCGGACCCCGAGGGGGCATCATTATGATGCGAGAAGATTTTGAAAACCCTTGGCAAATTAAAGGTCCAAAAGGAGAAATTAGAATGATGAGCCAGTTGTTGGATCTTGCAGTTTTTCCAGGTATTCAGGGAGGACCTTTAGAACATGTTATTGCCGCTAAAGCTGTAGCTTTCTATGAAATCTTACAAGATGAATTTTTAGCGTATGGACAGCAAATTATTCGTAATGCACAAGCATTAGCAAAAGCGTTTTCTGACAAAGATTATCAAATTGTTTCGGGAGGAACAGATAATCACTTACTGCTGATTGATCTTAGAAACAAAAACATTAGTGGAAAGAAAGCAGAAAACACCCTAGTAAAGGCTGATATTACATTAAATAAAAACATGGTTCCATTTGATGATAAATCACCTTTCGTAACCTCTGGTATTCGCGTAGGAGTTCCTGCCATAACTACTCGTGGTCTCAAAGAAGACCACATGGCTATGATAGTAGATTGGCTAGATAATGTATTAATGCATGCAGATGATGAGCAAGTGATTGCCAAAGTGCGTCATGAGGTAAATACATTCATGCAGGATTTCCCTTTATATCCTGAGTTTGATTAAAAATTCAGCATCGCACATAATATGCCGTGTTACCCTGAAGATTTTTTTCAAAAAGAGTTGTGGGAACAGAACATAGCTAAACTTTTACTGAGTGGCCCTTTGACAATATTATAAAAACATTGACTATCAAATTATTAGAACTAAGACTTTTCTATTTGGCATCTATGAGTAAGTACAATTTTTGCTATACAAACTTAGCGTGGATACCATTCATTTCTTGTCAGGGAACTTAAGGTTATAACTAAGTGGAAGCAATTCTACAATTTTTACCCTAGTGAATATGCTAAGGGAATAATTCCTAAATGCTTTTTTATAATAAAAGGATCGCCTCAGATTTTGGGCGATCCTTTTAGGTATTGCTTTGTGTAATTAAGTTATTCTGCTACCACTTCAAATTGAAGTTCCACAATATTATCTTTTCCGAAGTCGATCTGAGCTTTAAATGTACCTAGTTCTTTTACTTCATCCAAAATAGAGATGCGGCGACGGTCAATTTCATAGCCTTTTTGTTCACGAATAGCGCGAACAAGCTGAATAGAAGTAACAGAGCCAAAAATTTTACCGCTGGTTCCGGTTTTAGCACCAATGCGTACAGGAGATGCATTCAGTACTTCACGAACCTGGTTAATTTCAGCCATTAATTTTTCCTCACGTTTTTTAAGTTGTTTGCGACGTTCTTCTAAGATTTTTTTGTTAGAAGGAGTTGCTTCGATCGCAAACCTTTGAGGTATCAGGTAATTACGGGCATAACCGGGGCGAACGTCTACCAGTTCGTTTGCCACGCCTAAATTATCAACGTCTTTTATTAATATGACTTGCATAGTTTCTTTTTTTGAAAAACACCTGAGGGCGCTAAATTTTATTTATAAAGATCCGTTACATAAGGCATCAATGACATTTGGCGTGCTTTTTTAATAGCCTGCGCCACTTTCCTTTGGTATTTCAGTGAGTTACCTGTAATACGGCGAGGAAGCATTTTACCTTGCTCGTTCACAAATTTTTTCAAAAATTCAGCATCCTTATAGTCAATATAACGAATGCCCATCTTTTTAAAGCGGCAGTATTTCTTTTCCCGCTTTTCCACCTTTGTGGAAGTCAAAAATTTTATATCGTTCTGCTTTGCCATGAGTAATGTCGTGTTTTAAAGTTATGCAGTTACAGGATTTTCGGTGTCTTTATTGCGTTTTTTAGCATTGTAAGCCACCGCATATTTGTCCAGGCGAGTAATCATATGACGCATGATATTTTCATCACGGTTCATCTGGATTTCCAGCTTTGCATTTAAATCAGAGGGAGCTTTGTACTCGAGTACCCAGTAAAGACCCGTAGTTTTTTTATCAATTGGATACGCTAAAGAACGTAATCCCCACGGATTGGAGTGTACAATTTCTCCACTGTTTTCCGTGATAAAATCGATAAATTTTTTCTGGGCATTTTTGTAATCATCATCGGCCAACACTGGCGTGAAGATCACCATCAGTTCGTAATCCTGAAGATTGTTTGTTGCCATAATTGTTTTTTTCTGGTTAAAAATATTCCCAATCGTCTGACAGCAACGCCGGACCCTATAACGGTTTTTGATAACTGTACCCAGGGGTCAGACAGATTTGGGAGGGCAAAGGTAAAAAAAAGGATTGAAAAAACATATTTTTTTAGTATTGTCAATGTATCTTATATCTGACCACCTCACATAAAAAAACGAGGGTCATCAAAATAGACCCTCGTTTCATATATTGAACAGATATATAAAATTATTCTGCTTTTCCTTTTATTTCCCAAACATATCCACCATTTTTCTCTACTAATCCCCACATATCATAGGATCCGGTAGCTCTATCTCCTGCAGCATTGAGCTTTGTGGAACCAGTTATACCTGTATAGCTATTAGCTTTTTTTACAAAGTTGGCATATAGGGTATCAAAAACTGGTTTTTCTGTTGTAGTTCTAGATTGGAAATAGCTCATGGCAGCTACCCAAGTAGCATCATAAGCCGCCAAAGCAAATGCATCAGGCTTTATCCCCGTACGCGCTTCGATAACTTCTGCTACGGGTATATTGCTGTGGGAAGGTGAATTTCCAGTCGGAAGGCCATAAGCAGGTGTTTGATAATTTACTGCATGTGCAAATGCAGCAGCTTGATTGTCAGATAACAATACAGCACTTAAAGCAGTGCCATCACCACCAAACCAACGTACTGCAGCAAATACAGGATCCATACCGGCTGCCATCTTGAAAAGGTCCACACATTCATCAAAAGATGCTAAATATACTGCTACTTCAGTGGCGGGCTGATGTTCCAATAGGTTGTCTAATTCAGTTTTTAATGCATTTAAAGTGGCTGTGAAATCAGTTTCTTCCGTACTATATGCATTCTGTGCAATCACTGTTCCACCTAAATCCTGAAAAGCAGCACCAGTTGCAAGCTGCAATCCAAGGTTACCTGCATCATTACGAGCAAGAGTTACCAAACTACGGATACCTTCGGCATGCATATAGTTTGCCATTGCCTTTCCTTCTACATCATCAGCAGGGCAAAAACGGAATAAATTATCACCAGCAATACTTAAACTTCCTGCAGTACTACCCTGACTAATAACAATCATATCATTTTTATCAGCATAGTCTTTTACAGCTCCGGCTTCAGCACTCGATTGAGGCCCTATAATAAAAGTAACACCTTTGGACTTGGCTTCTGCCATGTATTTTAATGCTAAATCTGCATCTAACTTTGTATCATATACAACATCATCAAATACAAAATCAGCTTCTTGGTGTTTAAGATATTTGTTGATTTCATCTAAAGCAATATCAACTGCTTCGTGTGAGGTTACTCCCAAAGTATTCCAGTTGCCAGTTAAAGAGGCTAACACCCCGATATGCACTACTTCTACTTCGTCACTTGGCTCATCATCTGGAATGTAATAATACTTTTTCTTTTTGCTACATCCTTGGAAGATCAGTGCTCCTGCTATCAATGATGCAGTAAAAATAATAGCGAATTTTCTCATGCGTTTAATTGAATTTTATAAAACAAAAGTATAAGTTAAGCCTTAAAAAACAAATCCACCAAAATGGCTAGTTGAATTATCCGCCTCAAACTGCTCCCAATATAAAATTATACGATAAGATAAAACGACTGCATGGGGGTATGATTTTTGTTAATCTTTTGCAGTATGCAAGCAACATTTTGTTATTGTAATTACCTTGCAATCTGATTCTTATTATTCAATCTGAAAAGTATATACGCGGGTTTATTACGATACCTTGCTTGAAAATTATGTTCAAAATGAGCCAAACTAACCGGATCCGATTTTTTCTTTTGTTTTTAATCGCTCTATTGGTTGTGCAGGACTATGCTCAGGCACAATCGAGAAGAAAAAGAAATAGAAATAATGAAAAAGAGGAAGTGACTATCTACGAAATTGATACACTGTTGGCTCCCATACCTATGCAACGCAGAATATGGCATGAAAACAAAATAGACAAAGCACAGGAAAGGGCTGACTTGCTGGATGGTATAAAAGACCAAGTAATAAATTTATTTGGAGATGAACGTAGCACTACTATACTCACACAAGCTATTATCCATGATGTAGATGATCTACAAATCATGATCGAAAATCTTCCTTTCCCAGATATTCAGAAAGGAGATAATACGGAAATGCAAAGTAAAATCCGTTATCTGAATGCATTGAATGAACTCCTTCGAAAATTTTTGGCTGATAATCGCGTTGATCCGATATTCTATAAACGTCTGGTACAAAATTTCAGAGAGCTTGTCATTGCTCGTCACGAAAACAGGCTTATGGAGTATGTGCGCAAACATGCGGATATCTATACAATGACTAACGAAGACCTTCTGGAAGGACATCCGGATGCAGTAAGTTATGTCTATACAGAGATGGGAAAGAAAGAACCTGTATTAATGATTCGCAGACTTTCACAGTTTGCTAAATACCCTTATGCAGATGTTACCATTGCGGAAGCAGCTAAAATAGTACCCAATGAGGTGTATAGCTATGCTTCTTCTTCCAATTATATACTTAGTAGTGCCGTACGTCGGAGTAAAGACCCATTGGTACAAACAATCGTTCGTATTGCTCAGGAGTCAAAATCTCCTTTAAAGGCAATGGCCTTTCTGAGTGATATCTATAATAAAAGAATGACTATTGCTGAGGTAGATCAAATTACCGCTGATCATGACCTTTTCTACAAAAATCTAGTAAGACTCAAATTACAAAATGAAGATTTGGGTAGCAGCACTTTGAGCAGCGAGTTACAATACCGCTCACTCAAATATGTACGAGACATGAATGATCTTCATGACGAAAAAGACCCAATCCGTTTTAAATGCATCGAAGGCTTTTCCCCTGAAGAATTATATTTCATCATGGTATATGGACAGGATGAAATATACACCAGTAGCTTCCTGGGCACTTTCAAAAGAATGCTCGAGCGTATGGACACAACCATGACCACAGACAAACTGCTCGAAAAATTACACTACGATAAATTCAGAACATTCATCAGAATGTGTGCTGGCTACAATACTTTAAATCGTTTTCTGGAACGAATGAACCCAGAAAGCAGAACTGTACTCATGAAAAAATTTATTGCTAATCTGGATAAGGGAAAAGAAGATGACCTAGAAGATGCAGTAGATGTAGCTGATGCTTTTGGCAGTATTAGTGATCCTGAGTTGGCTAACTTCTTACAACGTGAGGTTACAGAAAACTATGAGCTTGCTTACCGTAATAAAAGCTTAAAAGGAATGCGAGTATATGCCCTCCTGGCCACACTTTTCAACGGATTGAAAGCTAGTGACAATCAGGAAGCACTTCGTAAACAATCAGAAGTACTAGATTTGCCGCCCATCAATCTGGTGCCTTATCAAAATCTGGTAAACGATTCAGGGGTGGTTTATCAACAGTTCTTCTTTTATGGAGATGAGGATGGTAAAAGCTCTTTCAATAACTTCCTGGGGAATTTTAAAGATGGTAAATGGAAAAAGGTTGATAATAAATATTGGACTACACTCTACTCGCTCACTGGTAAAAAAGTAGTGATTTATGCCAACCTACCCTTGACTGAGCCTGAAGATGAGGAAGCACAAAAGCAACTAAGTACATTTTTAGCAGCCAATAATATAGTACCTACTATTATTGTACACCGTGGTCATAGCTACCATCTCCCTGTAACATTGGAAAACCTTAATAGAAATACTCGTATTGTGATGTTAGGTTCTTGTGGTGGTTATCATAATCTAGGTACAGTGCTCGACTATTCTCCTGATGCACATATCATTTCTTCTAAGCAAGTAGGTGCTATGAATGTAAACGAACCTATTGTAAAAGCCATTAACACTATGCTATTGGAGGGCAAGGATGTAGATTGGATCAGCATGTGGAAAAACCTTGACAACTATTTTACAACTAAGCTACCTACATACAAAAGTACCTTTAATGATTATGTACCCCCACATAAAAATCTGGGTGCTATTTTCATTAAGGCATACCGCAAACTGGCAGAGGAAGAATCTGAGGATGAGGCCTAGCGTAGGTGATTCGTCTACCCCCTACCAGATGGAGCAGCTACAGTAAAAAATATTTTAGGTCTGAAGGTTGAGATCATCTAAGTTTTTGGCTGCAAAAAGGGAGTTTGCTTACGTTTACACCTAGCTGAGTGGGATAATGAGTTGTTGCTTTTAAGTTGTATTATTCGTCTTTTACCACACCAAGCTGTATAAGTGCCTTTTTAGCAGCAACCTGGCCGGCATCTTTCTTATTATATCCATTACCACTGCACACCAATTCATCGTTGTAGTAAACACCTATCATAAAAATCTTCCGAGTGCCTTCTTTTTTTTCTTCCATGCTTTCAAAACGCACAGTATGTCCCTGCTTTTGAGCCCAAGCTAGGAGTTGATTTTTATAGTTTGTATCTGTTTGCTCGATTTGCGTCACATCCAAATGCTTTCGAATGATCTGCTGGATAATAAACTTACGTGTTTTGACAAAACCCTTATCGAGATAGATAGCGCCAATGAGTGCTTCTAAAGCATTTCCGAAAATATGGCTACTTCCTAATCCGCGATCGTTTTTATTGTATTGCACAAGTTTATGCAAACCCATACGCATGGCCACATTATTCAGCGTTTCTCTTCTCACCAATCGAGATCGGAGTTCTGTCAGGAAGCCTTCAGGTTGGAGGGGATATTTTTTGAATAAATACTCTGCTACCAGCGCGCCCAGAATAGCGTCACCCAGGAATTCTAACCTTTCATTATTCTGCTCAGCATCTTCGATTTTAGAACGATGTATCAGTGCAGTTTGATAATAGGGCAAGTAACCGGGTCGGAAGCCCAATATATGTTCAAGCCGCAGTCGCAGTTCTTTATCAGAAGAAAACAGATAAAATATTTTTGATGCTAGCCGCATCAGCCTTATTCTTCGTATTTTTTGAAAACCACAGAAGCATTATGTCCTCCAAAACCAAAAGTATTACTTAATGCTGCTCTGATATTTCTGGGCTGAGCCTTATGAAAAGTCAGGTTCAACTTAGGATCAATTTCTGGATCGTCTGTAAAGTGGTTAATGGTAGGAGGCACTATATCATGCATCATTGCCATAATGGTAGCTACTGCTTCTATGGCGCCTGCCCCTCCAAGGAGGTGACCTGTCATAGATTTGGTAGCACTGATGTTCAATTTATAGGCATGTTCTCCAAACACTTTTTGAATAGCCAGCAATTCTGCGATATCACCTAATGGCGTTGAAGTACCATGCACATTGATATAATCAATATCTTCTGGTTTCATTTGCGCATCATCCAATGCATTTCTCATTACATTGATAACGCCCAACCCTTCGGGATGAGGAGCTGTAAGGTGATATGCATCTGCGCTCAGTCCACCACCCGCCATTTCGGCAAGAATTACGGCGCCTCTATTTTTGGCATGTTCCAACTCTTCCAATACTATTGCCGCTCCACCTTCACCGAGTACAAATCCATCACGATCTTTATCGAAGGGTCTGCTTGCGGTTTTAGGGTCATCGTTTCGTTCAGACAATGCTTTCATGGCATTAAAGCCACCAATACCAGCCTCAGTAACCACCGCTTCTGAACCACCGGTAATAATGGCATCGGCTTTCCCAAGACGAATATAATTGAACGCATCGATCAATGCATTGGTGCTGGAGGCACAGGCACTTACCGTAGCGAAGTTAGGACCACGGAAACCATACTTCATAGAGATATGACCGGAGGCAATATCCAATATGAGTTTTGGTATAAAGAAAGGGTTAAAACGAGGTGTTCCGTCTCCAGAACAAAAACCTTTCATTTCTTCAATGAAGGTGATCATTCCACCTATACCAGATGCCCAGATTACCCCGATTCTGTCGGGATTAATCTTACTGGTATGAAGGCCAGACTGCCGTACGGCTTCATCAGCAGAAACCACAGCTATCTGGGAAAAGCGGTCAAGTTTTCTAGCTTCCTTCTTTTCCATGAAGTCTTCAGGCTTAAAGCCTTTCAACTCGCATGCGAATTTTGTTTTGAACTTGGTAACGTCAAATTGTGTAATGAAGTCGGCACCCGAAACGCCATTGACTAAACCATCCCAATATGCAGGCAGGGTATTCCCCAATGGTGTAAGGGCGCCGAGACCGGTAACGACAACTCGTTTTAACGGTAAATTCATTAACAGATTTTAAGTGTACAACAGTTTTAATTTCCGTAAAATATTACTTTACGTGTTCTTCCAAGTATGCGATGGCCTGACCTACCGTAGTGATAGTTTCAGCCTGTTCATCAGGAATAGAAATATTAAATTCCTTTTCAAATTCCATAATGAGCTCTACTGTATCCAAGGAGTCGGCTCCGAGATCATTGGTAAAACTTGCTTCTGGGTTTACTTCTGACTCGTCAACGCCCAGTTTGTCCACGATGATTTTCTTTACGCGATTTGCAATTTCAGACATGGCTATGCAGTTTGATTTTGGCACAAAAATATACTTTTTGACAAAATGGAAAAGATAATTCCTGAGTTTTCTAAAATCATCTTGTTCAACTCTAATTTTTTATCATATGTTTGGGCTCATCTGAGATTATTTTCCCATCCCTCATATGCAGAATACGATCGGTTTGATTGGCTAATTCTTCGTTGTGGGTAACCATCACAAAAGTCTGCCCCATCTCCTTCCGTAATGCTAAAAATAACTCATGAACTTTTTGAGCATTAGCACTGTCCAGATTGCCTGTGGGCTCATCTGCCAGTATTACTTTGGGATTATTTACCAAAGCCCGTGCTATGGCAATTCGTTGCTGCTCTCCCCCTGATAACTGTGCAGGCTGATGCGTAGCCCGGTGTTGCATCCCCACTTTTTCTAACATCTCCATCGCTAGTGTGGTAGTTTCTTTCCTGCTCTTTCCAGCAATCCATAAGGGAACAGAAACATTCTCTAAAGCTGTAAGTTCTGGAAGCAAGTGATGAAACTGAAATACAAAACCCAGATTTTGGTTTCTAAAAGCCGCCTGCTTTTGGGCGGGTAATCTGAAGATATCTGTACCCATCATATGTACGCTGCCTCCATCAGGCTTATCCAGCGCACCCAATAAATGCAGTAAAGTACTTTTCCCGGCACCAGAAGGCCCTGTAATAGCCACTAATTCACCTTCTTTAATGGTTAAGGAAACATCATCAACTACCGTAAGACCGGAGTATCTTCTAATCAGATTTTTAGCACTTAGCATGCTGTAAATTTCGTTAAAAAAATATCAGATACCAGCGAAACTTTTACAGGAATCTTACTCGCTCTTTGTTTTTCCTAAATATCATTACTTAACTTTATTGTATGCATTCTCTGCTCACCCGATTATTTCTATGTGTACTTCTGCTTGTATGCTCTAGCGCTAAAGCACAAGTAACTTCAGAACAAGTTTTAGTGGGTGAGCTATTTCGCAGCCTACAATACAATGATCCAGAACGCTTTGAAAAATTATTTCCCGGTGTGGACACATTAGCTTCGTGGGTATTGCAACATGCAGATAAAAGCTCTCTTTCTTACCGAAAAATGTATTCCGTAGCTAATAGTCCTTACTACCGAGAAGAATATGACTCTACTATACGCAAAGCTGCCTATGAAAATTTCAGATCTTTCCTTTATAAGGCTAAAAAATTAAAAATCTATTGGGGAGAAACAGTATTTCTCAGATATGAGCTTGAAGAAAACAAACGAAAACGAGGGTTGTTATCAGGACAAATTGCCTCTTTACGCTTTAAAGGATATGTGTTTTTTAAAGATCAGCTCTCGCAAAAAATATACTGCTTCAGTATTACCGATATTATGCAGGTCAATGGAAAATGGTATGGTGGAGAATTGGTAGACCTTCATCAGGCTGAATCAGTAGAACAATTTAAAAAGGCTCAGGCAAAGGAATTAAGAAGGCTTAAGCTGCTTGCTGCTGGAGACAGCACTGCCTTAGCATCCTATGATGGAGAAGAGAATGAAGAAGATTATGAATATGAATGGGGAGTAAATGCAGAGTTTAAAGAAATAGCTCAACGCAAATATTACAAGGGAAAATTTGATAACGAAATCAAGGTAGAACTTTATGTTAGATATATCAAAGGACCTTGTGATGGGGGTGCCTGTGCTTGGGAAGCACTTTTTCTTTTTGGAGATGAAGAAGCATATGTACCCATGTCTGTCACCAAAACACCTGAAGGAGTCTGGATATTTACAGAAGACCTGGGAACTATGGAACTTACCCTTAAAGACGAAACCTATCGAGGGACATATACCTCATCTAGCGACAAAACGGAATATGACGTAGTGTTAAAACTTTCACCCATCAAACCTCGAAAACTCCTCAAACTAGATAGTATCATTGAATACAAAGACCCCGATGAGGATAATTAGTTCCCTAGTCGTATCATATGCCTGATTTTTCTGTGCCAAAACTTCACTTCTTCTCTGTCAGTCGCTTACGATGAGCAGTTTTTTCGCTAAATTGTGTGCTTAAATGTTAAATGCTAACATCATGTCGGGAAGCTGGAATATTTCGTGTTTGATGCTCTTATTAGCCGGGTTGTTGTCATCACAATTCATATATGCTCAGGACAACAATAAACTCACTGAAGCCCGCAGACTTACGGAAACTAAAAAATATAAGGAAGCTGCCACTCTTTACAAAGAGGTGTATAACATTACGGTTAATGACCCTTCGGTATATCAGGAGTATCTGGAAGTACTACTTACCTCCAAACGCTATAAAGAGGCATTACAACTAGTAGAAAGGCAGCAAGAAAGAAATCCCAAAGACCCTGTTTATCAAATCGATTTAGGCAGAGTGTATAAAGGCCTTGGCAAAAACCATCAGGCAGAGGTGGCCTTCGAAAATGCTGTAGCATCTGTTTCTGGTGACGACATGCTCACCACTAAACTTGTGCAAACGTTTTTACAATATCGTCTGGAAACTTATGCCATCAAGGTTTACGAACGTGCTATTGAAATACTCAGAAGTCCTTTTTTCTATAGTAAACCGCTGGCTGTGCTTTATGCTAAAAACAATGAGATAGACAAGGCAGTACATATCCTCCTCAGTCAGGGGAATATGCAACGACCGGGCGTTGAAGACATCCAGTCACAGCTCTTAGAAATCTTAGGCAATGATCCGAATAAGTTAAAGGTGGCACAAAAAACACTACTGGAAAAAATTCATGAACAACCCGGCAATAATTGGTATGCAGAAATACTCACATGGCTATATACGCAAAAAGGAGACTGGGATGGGGCATTAATGCAAATACGTGCTCTAGATGAAAGACAAAAAGAAGGAGGGAAAAAACTACTCTCGTTTGCAAAATATGCTATGGCTTCTGATCAATTTCCAGTGGCTATAGAAGCATTAGATTATGTACTTGAATATGGTAAAGAAAATCCCAACTATGCAGTTGCTCTTGCGGAGAAGCTGTATTATAACCTACTGACGCTGGAAGATAATCCATTTTATACGGCTAATGATGTAGCAAAGCTAGAAACTGCTTTTGCCAGCTTCTTTGAAGAATTTCCCAGCTATCATCGTACTCCTACAGTGCAATATTATGCTCAGTTAAAAGCACAGTTTGCACAAAAACCTGAAGAAGCAATTGTAATTTTAGAAAATACTATCCACCATTTTGGTGGCAATAAAGATTTTATAGGCAGCGTCAAATTACAATTGGGCGATTATTATCTCCTGACTGGAAAAATATGGGATGCTTCTCTTACTTATAGTCAGGTTGATAAAGACTTCAGAGAAGACTTACTAGGAGAAGAAGCCCGTTTTAAAAATGCTAAGCTGGCATATTACCGGGGAGATTTTGAATGGGCACAGGGACAACTTTCGGTATTAAAAGCTTCCACTTCTGAGCTTATTGCCAATGATGCTTTAAGTCTTTCTGTACTCATTACAGAAAACATACCTCCTGACAGCAATATAATTCCCTTGCAACGATTTGCAGATGCCGATCTTCTTTTGTTTCAAAACAAAACCGCTGAGGCTGAAGCTGTTTTAGACAGTCTGACAAAAAACTTTCCTGATCATCCGCTCAAGGATGATATTCTCATGCTCAGAGCCTCACTTGCAGAAAGAAAACAAGACTACAAACAGGCACTTGCTTTTTTACAAACTGTGGCAGACAAGTATGGAGATGATGTTTTAGGAGATGACGCTTACTTTCAAATGGCAAGAATATATGAAAAGCTGAATCAGCCTGAAGATGCTTATCGACAATATGAGAAGCTTATACTCACCTATCCCGGTAGTACCTATGTGCAATTTGCCAGAGATAAAGTGAATGCATTAAAGCAGGAGATTGCTATTCCCTAAGTTAGTAGTCATCCTGATTTTTTGATTTACTTGCCGATGTACACTCTTGTACCTATGCCTACGAGAGAACACAATTCCTCTATGTCTTTATTCTTAAGGGCTATACAGCCATCTGTCCAGCCCACACCTAATTCAATGAGGTCGTCTCCCCCCTGCCATACCCCATGTATACCAATGTCTCCTCCAATTCTGGCATGCATAGGGATGATGCCCTTTTCTTTTAGGTACTTAAATCTTATGTAAGTGCTATCGTTTGGATAATTGATGCGTAAAAATCGATGATACTTAGAGCGGGGGTTATATCCTGAAATTCTAAACCAACCTTCCGGGGTACATCGATCTCCTTCCATACATTTATTTTCCTGGGGGTTAGGTCCAAATGTGGCCTTATAAGACCTCAGTACTTTTTTACGATAACGTACCTGAAGTGTATAATCAGATTTATTAATTACCAGATAGACAGAATCTTTATTAATGGTATCGGGATTAACGGGCACATAGGTATTGTATTTTTTCTTGATGGGCATGATAATGGTTTCAGTAACCCTCATATTGCCCTTGTTGTATTGAATAATACGCACAAGATTACCCTTTCCGTCTGGCTCTTCATGAACCAGTTTCAAATTTTTGGGTCTGTTTTTATCGGTTGTATCAGGCGTAGTGGCGTATCCTACACTCACACCCAGAAACAGCAGGCAACACAAGAAATACAACGCCCCACGCACCCGTTTTAGGTATTTCATAATCACTACGCATTTTTAAAACTGGTTACGAATCTAAACAATTCCCTCGATATGAACCCTAATCAAACATTACAACAGGCATTCATCTATGGCCTAAAATACTCTCTCTCTTTAACTTTTCTGAGAAAAATCCATTGAAAAAGCTGAATTTTACCCCTGAGAATCCTTTGTTTTACATATATTTCAAGAACAATAGCACTCAGGAATGCTTACGCATACAGAAGAAAATTATATCAAAGCCATTTATACCATTCAACATGCTAGCCCTAACCAGGAAGCCTCTGTGAATGAAATAGCTGACCGCATGAAAACCAAGCCAGCTACTGTTACCGATATGCTGCGTAAGCTGTCTGAAAAAGAACTGATTAACTATCGTAAATATAGAAAACTCAACCTTACCGATGCAGGCAAAACCATTGCCCTGCAAATTATTCGTAAGCATAGGCTTTGGGAAACTTTTTTACATGAAAAATTAAATTTTTCTTGGGATGAAGTGCATGAAGTTGCGGAGCAACTGGAACATATACACTCCAAAAAGCTGATCGACGGATTAGATGCCATGTTAGGCTATCCAGAATTTGACCCGCATGGCGATCCCATTCCCAATGCGCAAGGTGTGATACCTCCTTCCAATGCCATTTATCTTTCCGATGCGGAGCAGGGAAAAAAATATGTGATTACTGGGGTAAAAAACACCCATACCCTTTTTTTACAACAACTTGAAAAAATGCAATTACAAATTGGTACTTTGCTGCATATTTCAGGGAAAATGCCCTTTGATAATAGTCTGGTGATACATATCGACAAATCAAAGGCTAATCCTCTCATGCTTTCTGAAAAGATTGCCACCAATCTGCTGGTAGTACCTGCATCCTAAAATTATTGATCAGACATGCGACAGGTACATATATACGCACCCTTTCAAAGTCCTAGACTTACATATGTACTCAAACTTATTTTCACTCATTGGCTCAAAATACCCTATAAGCTTACCCATCATTGGGATGATCTATCCTCTGAGGATTGCTGTGTGTGTTATGGTGTGCCACATGAAAAATTTATTTCCATTCCAGCATGTGGGTTATTACAAGAAGAAAAAATAAGCATTTTACACCCTGCTACTGGTAGTTGGGAAGATTTACCTGTATTCTTTACAGAAGAAACTTCCTATACCCTTCCTTTCGACCTATTGAGTGCTATTTTTTATTTAGTTTCCCGGCAGGAAGAATATTATCCGCACGCCCCCGACCATTACGGAAGGTATCCGGCACAAAATAGCATACTGTATCAGTTACATTGCCTTAATAGGCCTTTGGCAGACGAATGGCTGAATAAGTTTTATCAGCTCCTACAGCTAAAAGGTATTTCCGGAAATCCAGACTCTTTTTATTATCAACCCACTTATGATATTGATATAGCCTACTCCTACAAATACAAAGGCTTTTTCCGAACAACTGGTGGATTTCTCCGTGATTTTTTACGAAGAGATTTTCAGGCAATGCGCACCCGTGCTTCTGTAATTTTTGGAAAAAAGTTGGATCCTTATGATTGTTTTGAGCGTTTATTAGCATGGCATCAACAATATGAGCTCCATCCCAGATATTTTATTCTTAGTGCCTTGCAGACAACAGCCTACGATAAAAACAATGACCCCAGACATCCTATGATGCAGCGCTTAATAAAAAGGCTGGCACAAGAAGGGACTGTGGGTATGCATCCTTCATTTTATGCACACGAGGAAAGGATATTTCAAAATGAAAAAAAACACTTAGAAGATACCATCAGACATCCCATTACTCAATCTCGTCAACACTATATCCATATGACGATGCCCACCACTTATCAGTTATTGCTTCGACATGATATAACAGACGATTTCAGTATGGGTTATGGTACACACAATGGTTTTAGAGCTGGTACCGGTCGAAGTTTTCCTTGGTATGATCTTAGCAAAAATGCGGAAACAAACTTATGGGTACATCCCTTTTGTTTTATGGATGCTACGGCAAAATATTATGAAAAATTAAGCCCTTCCGAAGCAGGTAGAGTGCTTGACCAATATTATTCGCTGTCGAAGTCACTCGGCATACCTATGATTACTGTATTTCACAATTTCTCATTAGGTACAGATAATGCCTGGAAGGGCTGGAATGAAATGTATAGCCAGTTTTTAGAAAACTTCCGGAAATAACACTTTCCAGATTATAATGTTTCTTTTAACCATGCAAAAAATTCTCTTTGCCATACTATCCCATTTTGTGGTCGTAACACCCAATGGTTTTCATCTGGGAAGTATAGCATCCGGCTTTTAATATTTCTGAGCTGAGCCGCCTGAAATGCTTCAAAAGCCTGTCCTTCCGGAACTCTAAAATCTTTTCCTCCCTGAATAATCAGAATTGGGCTTGTCCATTTGCTCACAAAATTGCTAGGATCAAATTTTTCATAACTTTTTAAAGGAGGGTTTTCCCAATAAGGGCCGCCCACATCCCAATTTGCAAACCATAATTCTTCTGTAGTTCCGTACCAACTTTTCAGATTAAATAGTCCACAGTGGGAAATAAATGATTTAAAGCGGTTTTCGTGCATTCCTGCCAGCATAAACACGCTGTATCCACCATAAGATGCACCTACACAGCCTAGTCTATTATTATCTACGTAAGGTTCTGCAGCTACAGCATCAATAGCGTCGAGATAATCCTGCATAGCTTTTCCTCCCCAGTCTTTACTAATAGCTTCATTCCATGCTACCCCCCATCCTGGCATACCTCTGCGATTGGGGGCAACCACAATATATCCATGAGCTGCCATCAGCTGAAAATTCCAGCGGAAACTATAAAACTGTGTTAACGCAGATTGCGGGCCTCCCTGGCAATACAATAATGTGGGATATTTTTTGGAGGGGTCGAAATCAGGTGGATAAATAACCCAAACACCCATCTTTTGGTTATCTTTTGTTTTCACACTTCTGTATTCTACTTTACTCAATTTTATTTTTGCATAGACTGCATCATTCTCATGAGTCAGTGCACGCATTACACCTGTTTCTTTATGTACAGCATAAATTTCAGAAGCATGATTCATATCACAACGTGACACAATGATCTCCTCACCTGATTCTCCTATTACCTGGTTTACATCAAATTTTCCTCCAGTTACTCTTCTTACAAATGGCTTCATTTTAGTGTAGCCAGGAAAATTTACCTTGTGTAATTGTTTTGTTCCTTGCCAAGCTGCTGTAAAATATATATGCTTTCCATCTCTACTCCATATAAACTCATCAACGGATTCATCCCAGTCTCCGGTAAGATTAATTTTAAGGGGAGCCTTTGGGTTTTGGATATCCAGAACATAAAGGTCATTTTTATCTGCTTCATAACCATCTCTTGCCATGCTGGTCCAAGCTAGATATTTACCATCAGGACTAAAAAGAGGTTGCGTATCATATCCATTCATATTAGCAGTGAGATTCACGGTTAATCCTGTAGTTACATCATACTGGTAAATATCAGTATTAGTACTTGCAGCATATTCTTTTCCTGCTTTCTTCTTGCATACATACACAAGTGTTTTTCCATGTGGATGCCATACGAAGTCTTCCATGCCTCCAAAAGGCTGCTGAGGGATATCAAAGGGTTTTCCAGCAATAAGATCTATTTCTTCTCCTCCACTTACTGGCACCACAAACAGATGGGAATAATGCCCATCTTCCCAGGTATCCCAATGTCTGTAATTCAAATCATCATATACCTGGGCTGAATTTTTAGGCATATCGGGGTGCCTTTCTTTTCCTTTAACTTGTTGTATAGGCACTGTTCTGGTAAATGCTATATACTTGCGATCTGGAGAGACCCGAATCAATTCCATATTACCACCAGAAATAGTATAAAAAAGTTTCCATTGTTTTCCATTGTCTGTACTAATGAAAATTTGGTTGTCTTGACGTGCATACCATGCTTGAGGGTCTCTTTGGAAAATCTTTTTTCCTTCGTGCTGAATTTCCTGGCGGCTTCCGTCTGAAATCCGAAGCCGATAATGCTGGCTAATGTTTTCCTCCGTAGCTACGTTGTACTGACGAGTGGTGTAATACAAATAGGCTCCGGAAGAGCTTAATCCATCTGCACTTACACGTTTTAAATTCCATAGTTGATCAATGGTCATTTTGTCTTGTGCAGTAGCCATCAGATGAATCCCGCACAGGAGAAAACACAGTAATCTTTTCATACCGTAATGTATTTAGCTGTAAAAAAAATCAAGTTTTACGCAGTCATATACAAGCGTATAACCTGGACACTAAAATAAGCATATTACCAGAGTATCTGCAATGTAGCTCGGGGGGAAAATGGGGGTATTCTGTTATTGATGACCCCGTACGCCTTGTGTATAATTTCGCCATTTTTCAATAACAGCAGTCATATCTTCCGGTAATTCGCTAGAAAATTGCATCCAATCCTGCGTAGCAGGGTGTTTAAATCCTAATTCTTTTGCATGTAATGCTTGTCGGGGTAATAAAGCGAAGCAATTATCTACAAATTGTTTGTACTTAGCAAAAATGGTTCCCTTAACAATTTTATCTCCGCCATATGTGCTGTCATTAAATAAAGGATGCCCTATGTGTTTCATATGCACCCTAATCTGATGGGTACGTCCTGTTTCAAGTTGCATTTCCAGTAAGGTTACATAATTAAACCTCTCCAGCACCTTATAATGCGTAATGGCAGGTTTTCCGTGGTCTCCTTCGGGAAAAGCATCCATAATTTTTCGAAAGCGCAAATTGCGACCTATATGGGCTTCAATAGTACCCTGGTCTTCTTCAAAATCACCCCATACCAATGCAATATATCTTCTATGGACCGTATGCTTTTTGAATTGTGCATTCAAATGATGCATAGCCTCAGGGGTTTTTGCAATGACCACCAATCCGCTGGTATCTTTATCGATACGGTGCACTAGTCCTACTCTTGGTAGTTCCTCGCTTTCATGGTTGTACTGTAAATACCAAGCTAGGCCATTCACCAATGTACCAGTATAGTTTCCACATCCAGGATGTACTACCATGCCTGCCGGCTTATTGATCACCAGCAGCGTGTCATCTTCATATACAATATTTAAAGGCAGTTGCTCGGGAATGATCTCTGTATGTTCAGGATTTCGGGTTTCCAGTACTACGATACGATCCAACGGTCTTACTTTATAATTAGGTTTTACCTGCGTATCGTTGACCAATATATGTCCTGATTCCAGAGCCTGTTGTATTTTATTACGAGTAGCTCCTTCAATGCGGTTCATTAAAAACTTATCAATCCGCATCAGCTCCTGACCTTTTTCAGCAGTGATTTGCAGCCGGATTGAGGGAGACGAATCATCCCCTTCTGCATCCAATTCGGGATCATCCCATTCTTCCCCTAAATCATCATCAAATTCTTGAATCATAGCGCAAAGAAACTGCAAATTTACTCTTCCAGCCAAAGTTTTATCTGATTTGGTTTCAGATGATAATCCTTTAGTTTTTTGAGAGCCATACCTTCCGACACCCAGAATATAGTAGGGACAGCTCCTCCAGACATTTCAATAAATCTATCTATATCACGGAACAATACATGAGGCACTATTTCCGCTCTTGTTTCTTCAAAAAACTCCTGATTTTGCAAAGTATCTCCATAGCTCAGCAATACCATATAATAAGGTAGGGATTGATCTTGTCGATATTGAGATTGTAAAATAAAAGCGGTTTTTCTGCAATGCGGACAACCCACACTTAAAAAAGCGATAAGATGCTTTCCTTTATTCAACACCACCATGGATGGTTCCTGTGGCCCATGTAAACTTTGTAAGTCCAGTTTTTGATGTATGATTTCCGGTGCTTTAGATTGTGCCACATACACCCATACAAAAGGGAAAAAAAGAGCCAGCACACATCCTGAAAGAGTTACTACTCGCCATTTTTCCCTTGCACTATAGGGATATATATGCCATAATAGAGCAGTAATACCCAACAGGATTAAATTTTTCAGAATTCCTGCTGAAGGTTTAAGAGCTTGTACCGCACCCAGGCAACCACAATCTCCAGAATCGCCATGTTGGGCAATGACGTACATCAAATATCCGGTAAATACAAGCAAGGAAACCGCAACCAATGGATAGGTAAATGTTTGTAAACGGAACCTGGTAAGTAGGCATATACCTATCATGAGTTCTATCGCAATAATACATTTAGCCACCCATTCAGCTAATGTTGCGTAAGGGACAATTTCCAGAATACGTGCAGTAAACGAAGAAAACTCAGGAAGTTTTCCCACAGCAGATACAAAAAAAGCTGCAGAAAGCAGCCACAATAATATGATTCCTGGTATAGTTCTTACAGAGTGCCCCAGTGACTGATCAACGGTAGCCATACTGCAAAATACGGAAAAGCCTGATTATGTCTTTACAGCTCAACCATGGAGCTTGCGGAGTTAAAATATTTCACAAGTTTCCACCGCGAGGATATCTCCAGACTGGTATGTTCCGGAGTTAGACTCACACACAGACTTGGCTTTTTTACGAGTGTCCTTTACAGGATATTCTCTAATTACAGTATCTGGCAAGCCGGGTTGGCCACTATATACAATTACACACTGGCATGTATATTCTCTTACGCATGACGACAAGCCAAACAGCATCAGAAAGGCAACAAGCCCAAAAAGCGGAAAACGAATTTTCATCTATTTTTTGTTTTATGCAGTAGCAAACCAATCCATCGGTTACCATTCCCTCTGCCTCTTATGCAGGCAGGTCATACGAATAGCATGCAAACAATTGGTTTTTTGCCGCTTGAAGGTAATATGAAATTCTTAAAAACACAAGATTTATGCAATCGAAACCCTTAATTATCCTAATTTAGCTTGTAAACTCCGGATATTCACATTATTGAGCTTCTTTCATGAATTCTACATCTAAAATGTCATCCAAAAGCATGCTTCCATTGCAGATATTGCCTGAAAACCTCGAGTTAATTGCTCGTCAGGTAGTAGAAGGCTTTATCATCGGCTTGCATAAAAGTCCTTTTCATGGATTTTCTGTAGAATTTGCAGAACACCGTCTATATAACCCAGGTGATTCTCTCAAGCATATCGACTGGCGGGTATTGGGTAGGACAGATAAGTTATTTGTAAAAAAATATGAAGAAGAAACCAATCTTAGATGTTGCCTGGCATTAGATCTTTCAGCCTCCATGAATTTTCGTAAAGATGAGCAAAGTCCAAGCAAAAGAGAATATGCTTTTTTTATGTCGGCGGCTATTTTGCAAATGCTTAAACGACAATTAGATGCCTCTTCTCTGGTTTTTTTCGACGAACATATTCAATGGTTTTCAGATTGTCGCTCTACCCTATCACATTACCATTATTTAACACAGGAGCTATCTCGGAAGCTCCGTCCCCACGCTGAAGAGTCTAAGGGCACAGGCATATACCAGTCCTTGCATGAAATTGCAGAAAGAATGCATCGTCGTTCACTCATCGTGATCCTGAGTGATATGATAGATGATGCTGCAGATAGTGGTGCTTTATTTTCTGCCTTACAGCATTTACGATATAACAAACACGAAGTAATTTTATTTCATATCACCGAGGGATTTTTAGAAGTAGATTTCAACTTTGAAAATAGACCCTATGAATTTGTAGATATGGAGACCGGGGAGCGCGTGCGTTTACAGCCCCAACAAATAAAAGAAGATTACACTAAGAAGATGCGAGATTTTAGACAAATAGTTGAAAATCAATGTCATCAGTATAGTATTGATTATATTCCCATTGATTTATCAGTTCCAGTAGAACAGGCCTTATATGCATTTTTATGGAAAAGGAATAAAATGCTTTAATAGAGCGAAAAATAGCTTACCTTTGCACCCCGTTATTCTTTTAAGTTCTTTTATATCAGGAAATGGGATTGTATCGCAGGCTATAAAAGATGTAACCATGAAACAGACTCGGGAATTTGAAATAGCATGGCTAGGATTAAAACCTGGAGAGCACAATTTTCAATACGACTTAGATGATCGTTTTTTCCGGGATATGGAAATAGACCCGGAATACAAAGACATCTCTGTGAAGATTGGGGTACGTTTTGACAAGCAGAATGGGTTTTTCCTCCTGCATTTTGACGTAGATGGGACAGTGACCGTGGCCTGTGATCGCTGTGGTGACGATTTCAAGCTTCGCTTGTGGGATGAGTTTGATTTAATGATAAAACTAGCTGGGGAAGATGCCGGAACGCTTGAAGAAGAAGCTGATACAGTGTTTATTTCCAGATCGGAGACAGTGATTGATATTCGGAACTGGCTGTATGAATTTACCATGCTAAGTATTCCGCTTCAAAAAGTGCATCCCGATCTACCAGACGGCAAATCTGGTTGTAATGCAGACTCCCTGCAGTTACTGCAGCAAATGTCTGCTAAGGATAAACCATCTGGCGCCTTGTGGAAAGGCTTAGATCTACTTAAAGGAAAAACGGAAGAAGAATAACAAATGGATATCAGCTTTACAACGATTTTGAGAAGAACTCAGAAGGCTTGTTAAGCTTTTAGTGAATAATATTGATACAGTTTTCGGAAAACACTTCTATTTTTGCATTTAATCAGATATTAAAACCAATATACAATGCCAAATCCAAAACGACGCCATTCTCAACAACGCAGCGCCAAACGCAGGACTCACTATAAGGCGGTAGCAGCTACATGGAGCATTGATCCAGTTACAGGAGAAAGTCATCTGCGCCACCGTGCTCACTGGTCGGAAGGCAAGCTGTACTATCGTGGCAAAGTGGTTCTTGACAAAAACCCAGCCCCAACAGAAGAAGCATAGTCCTGTTTACTTCAAAAAAAGCACTGACTAAAATAATTAATGAGGATAGGTCTCGACATTATGGGCGGCGATTTTGCGCCGGAAGAAGCTGTTAAAGGTGTAGCACAATATTTCAGTGAACATCCTGACAATGCTGCGCATTTATTTCTATTCGGTGATCCCGAAAAAGCCGCTGCATATTTACCTCTCATAGCAACCTATACTGATAAATATACCCTTGTACCTGCATCTCAGGTAATTGGTATGCATGAGCACCCTACTAAAGCATTGAAAGAAAAGCCCCACTCCAGCATAGCCATCGGCTTTGGCTGGTTACAAGCGGGCAAAGTAGATGCTTTCCTTAGTGCCGGCAATACCGGTGCCATGATGGTAGGTGCCATGTATTCTATTAAAGCTATTGAAGGTATTCTAAGACCTACTATTGCCTCTCCCATGCCCCGAACAGATGGTACCTATAACCTTCTGCTCGATGTAGGTGCTAATGCAGACTGTAAACCCGAACATCTGGTACAATTTGCAGAGCTTGGGTCGTTATATGTGCAAAGAGTATGGGGAGTTTCTGAACCCAGAGTAGCCCTCTTAAACCTTGGAGAAGAAGAAGGTAAAGGTAATCTGCTTGCTCAAGCCACATACCCTCTGCTTAAAGCGAATCAAAATATCCGTTTTATAGGCAATGTTGAAGGGAGAGACCTTTTCTCTGATAAAGCCCATGTGGTTGTGTGCGAAGGCTTTGTGGGGAATGTTATGCTTAAAATGGCTGAATCTATTCATAACATCTTTGTACAAAGAGGTGTTCAGGATGAATTTCTAACCCACCTAAACTATGAAATATACGGTGGCACTCCCATTTTAGGAGTAAATGCTCCCGTAATTATAGGCCATGGTATTTCTCCAGCCCTGGCATTCAAAAGCATGATCGAAGAAGCCGGCCGCATTATATCTGCCGATATCACTCAAGCATTTAAAGAGCACTTCTCCAGCACACAGGCTTCTTAATGTGACATATGTCTTCACAATTCTGCTGCCATGCTGCATTATTGGGTTGCTTATACTACAAAATAAAACTCTCCTGAAATATTCAGGTTTCCATTGAGTAAATAGTACACCAACAACATAAGCACCAGTATTTCTATCAGGAATATCACCATAAAAGTGATAATACGCCAAGTGTATCCCCCTACACTTATTTGTGGCCTTACATAGGCATAGTAAAAATATATAGGAAATAAATAGGTTAGTAAATTAAAAATAAAATCAACGTTCTCCGCAGCTGTATTTATATTAGAAAATAAAAGTAGGGAAGCATTATTCAGTACAGACAAAGTAAGACAACCCACCATACAAAAACCAGCCACCCACATGTGCTCCAAATAGTTATGTTTTTTCTTCAGAAAAAACATAAAACTGTTTAAAGCCATTAGAGGAATAAAAGCCAGAATGACATACTTTACATGAGAAGCCAAGACTTCATAAAAACCTTGAAGTTCTCCAGTAGCTACTGCTGCTGTTTCGGGAAATTTCTGATGTTTATAGGAAACTAATACAATATCTAAACCCAGCAACAATAACGAAAGATAAAATACATTATAATAACGTACTCTTTTCCCTGCAAGATATTCCAGCGCAGCTTTACCACCTTTTCTAAAAACCTGAAGAATAGTATACACCAAACCCTTTTCAATATGCATGAAACCATGTAGCAGGTCGTGCTCAAAGAAATGTTTAAATGTTATTCGGTGAGTGGAAGCCTTCTGCCCACATTCTATGCAATACTTTCCAGCTAATTCAGCATGGCAATTAAGACAATTATGGTTTACCTCAGACATCTGCGTGTACAAAATAATCAGAAAGAGTATTTTTCGTGATAAGGTTAACAAATATAATATAGATCACTTTGTATTTCACACATACTTATAAGCATAATTAACATTTTTAACCATTTTATTGTCGTAACTTTGCACGTTGTTTTTGCATTTTGTCTTACTATACAAATACCTTATGCGAGAAGCATAATCTACTATGTCTACATTTGATTCTCCACACTTTCCTACTCCTAATTTAGAAAATTGTTTTCGGAGTGATATCAATTTTAATAAGCTTTACCCAGCTCATATTCGAAAACAAGCCAGGATTCACTGGACGCCCTTATTTATTACACGATTGGCAGTGGAATTTTTAGTAGATAAACCAGGTAGTCGGGTATTAGATATAGGAAGTGGAACGGGTAAGTTTTGTTTGACAGCGGCATGTTACGCGCCAGAAGCTCATTTTTATGGTGTGGAATACAGGCCACAGCTGGTACAGCAAGCTCGCGAGGTCCAAAACATGCTGGGTATTACCAATGTCAGTTTTATTCAATCAGACTTTACAGCCCTCAACCTACAGGAATTTGATCATTTCTATTTCTACAATTCCTTTTTTGAAAATCTGGAAGAAACTGAAAGGATTGACCACACTGTGCAACATTCTGAAGAGTTATATGAGTCTTATACAAACAGTCTGCATCAGGGATTGAGAAATATGCCATCTGGCACTCGTCTGGTAACATACCACTCCAATCATGATGAAGTACCATCCTCCTATAGGTTGGTGGATAGCTTAGAAAATGGAGATTTAAATTTTTGGCTCAAACGCTAAGTCCGAAGTAAAGCGCAATCTATGCAGTAGCTACAGGCAAAGGCATAAGGTAGAGACCATTAGTTTTAATTTTTTCAATTTTCATTCCAATAAGCATTACAGAGCTCTTTCAAAGCTGACTGATGTTGATTGATAATAAACAGTCTGGTTTTATCCTTCAAATCAAAAACTTGCACAAACTCTTCTTGAGCGTTAAATTCCCATGTATTAAGCTCCTCAAATATTGATTTGATTCTTTTCAACTGAAGAGCATGTTGATCAGAAACTACTACTATTTTAGTAATGGGTGTAGCTTTCATACGTTCTAAAGCTCCCTGATCCAAAGGCACTTCAGAGAGATCAAAGCTAGCATATGGATAATTTGCCCTAAAATATTTAATATCATCAGGATGATCAGAAATCACAAAACGATATGTAAATAAATGATCCCATTCATTCCTCCATGCAGCAAATTGAGCATCATATACTGCGATATATTCTTCCACAAATCTTTTATCTATAGGTTTATTATTATCTGCATACTCATTTACCAAAGGGTAAATAGCTTTTGCCATCAAATTGATGTACTTATTAAAATACCAGTCATCTTTATCTACTTCGCCATTTAGTTGTTCATATACATAGCCATTGCCAAATGCTGTAGCTAGCGCTTCATTGAGAAGAAGGTATGCGTATTGCCTATGTGGAGAGGGATGGTAATGAAACCAGTTTTCTATTTGCAATTTTGTAGCCAATGACTGTTCATTATATACGATGTGGTAAATTTCATGCATGAATACACTAAATAAAACAGGATATTGCTTAAAATTTATAGGTAGTTCACTCATTACCTGATTCATGAATGCAGTTGCTGTAAATCCATTCTCATGAATAGTCGGGATTATGGAAATTTCAATAGGAATAGAACTATCCCATGCTGCATTGTAAAAATTTAATCCTTTTTCTAAGAAAGAGACGAGATTAACCTGCGCCACATAATTTTCCAAATCCTTCATTTGTATTGTAATCTTCTCTTTATGCGGCTGATACACTAACTCATCATAAACAGTTTCAAATTCTGCAATTATATTACTAAGTGGTATGAGTTCTGAATTTGGAATAATACCAAAAGTCATTCGCTTAAACTCTGCTACAGAACTTGCCTGAATAAGGTTTTTTTGAATAATGGATGTAGTCATCACTGGTATCTTCTGACCCATAGGATAGCCTCGAAAACTATATGACTCATATAGATTCAAAGTATCAAATTGCGTAATTAAATCCCTGTAATGCTGTGTATTAAAAGATGAGTTTTGAAAAACTTGCTTGTAAGCATTATCAGGATAATGAAATGAAAGTCGTTGAACAAAATCATAGGTTGCAAATAGTTTAGTATACTTAATTGTCAACTGAGGTTGGGCTGTTGTTTGGAGAATACCAGACAGAAGGAGTAAACCCATTAGTAAAATAAATTTTCCCTTCATAGACTTCTTAAATTGGATAATAAACGAAAAGTCATTCAAATGGATGGTAGATTTTTGAGAAGACGGCTCTATGTCATAAGGTCATATTTCAAGACTCGTACAGGGCTTACCTTATTGGTTGTAATTATGTATCTAACGAAGTTTCTTATTTAACATTGAATTAAAAGTACTTTATTTTTTAGGTATTTCAGCGTAAGATTTGGAATAAAGCACGGCGCCGTCGAAAGACGGCGCCGTGCTTATTAACTAGGGTATGTAAACCCTTTCTTAGGATCCTCTCCTAGTGCTTCGTGATCTGGATAGTCTCACTATGAGCATCATCCTTGTACTTCACAAAGTACACACCTGAAGCCATAC